>Ga0315312_1000450_pt1 | contig 48578 bp, 42 predicted proteins | sample TDP7_MG_FD_203629 | JGI IMG/M metagenome (GOLD analysis project Ga0315312, IMG submission 203629) | Freshwater sediment microbial communities from Lake Towuti, South Sulawesi, Indonesia - TDP7 | ecosystem: Environmental > Aquatic > Freshwater > Lake > Sediment | place: Indonesia: South Sulawesi... | reverse complement strand
CCAAGCTGCCCACAGAGAACCTTATAGGATTTCAAGATAAGCTTCAACAGGCCGCAGAACTTGTAAAATGGGCCTCGCAATGCTGTAAAAGGCTGGGAAAGCAGCTCTGGATTGTTACTGATGGGGGTTTCACCAAGGTAAGATTTCTCAAACCGGCGACACGAATGGGTGCCACTATTATCACTCGTCTGCGGAAAGATGCAGCATTGCATGACCTGCTTAAACCGGTTAAGAAGCGCAAGCGTGGACGACCTGGTAAATATGGCAAAAGAATTTACCTTTGCAATAAGGCCAGCGAAAAACGAGGATGGTTTAAGGTTATGGTAACGCTCTATGGAAGGCAAGAAACCAAACAGGTTAAGCTTTTTAAGGCAACGTATCGTCCAGCAGGTGGGCAGGTTCTGGTCTTGATTGTCCGTGAAACGGCAGATTTTTGGCGAGCTTATATGTGCACGAACCTTTCTGCTACCGCCCAGCAGATACTGGAGGCGGTTTCTGATAGAATGGCCATTGAGCAGAACTTTGCTGACCTCAAAGAGATTGAAGGTGCAGGTCAGCAGCAGGTTCGTAACTATTTTGCCAATGTTGGGGCGTTTCACTTGAATCTCTGGGTTCATACACTTGTTGAGTTGTGGGCCTGGGGTCAGAAGACATCTGCTGTTTGTGACCGCAGCGATAGTCCTTGGGACGACCAATTCCGCCGCCCGTCTCATGCTGACAAGTGCGTCTCTCTTCGTCGGGAGGTTTTGAAGAGGACATTTTTTGAAACTTTTGGCCATAGCCGTAAAAATCGAAAAATCGCACGCCAGCTTTATAAGCTACTAAAACTGGCTGCTTAATAAACTATTTTTTGGAAAGTGCAGTCAATATCAAAAAATATTCAGAGAATTAAAAGAGGATATTATGGCCAAATTAGCAGAACATCGATAACTGCTCAAAGAATGGGAGTCTCTGCTGGATGTTCCGCCGAATGTCCCTAACATTGAGATTTGGCGGCGCCAGATACGATTCGATTAGGACAAAGAAAAGTGAAAAGAACTGTGCTCAGTAAGTAAATAGCCTTTATGAAGATAAAGGAAAGGAGTTGAAATGACAAGACAAACAAGAAAGGAATTGCAGGAAAGATACAGAGAGGAATGCCACTTTACGGGAACCGAAAAAGACATTCGGCTAAATCGCCGGAGTTTTCTGAAAACGGTCGGCCTTATAGCAGGCTCAGCGGCGCTGCCGATACTGCCGGGCTGCAACAGTATCTGCCAGGTCACGGCAAGAAAACAGCCAAACATCATATTCATTATGACGGACGACCACGCCTCGCACGCCCTGAGCTGCTACGGAAGCAAAATCAACCAAACCCCAAACCTCGACCGGATTGCCAAAGAGGGTATGCGCTTCGATAACTGCTTCTGCACCAATTCCATCTGCGCACCCAGCCGGGCGGTAATCCTGACCGGAAAATACAGCCATATCAACGGCGTTACTGATAATCAGTTGAAGTTCGACGGCGGTCAGCAGACCTTCCCCAAGCTGCTGCAGAAGGCCGGTTACGAGACTGCTATAATCGGCAAGTGGCACCTTAAGACCGACCCGACCGGCTTTGACTACTGGAACATTCTGCCTGGCCAGGGAACGTACTATAACCCGGCTATGATCGAGATGGGACAGCAAAAAAAATATACCGGGTACACTACCGACATTATTACCGACCACTGCCTCAGATGGCTCAAAGAGCGGACCGGCCAGAAACCATTCTGCTTGATGTATCATCATAAGGCCCCCCACAGGGAGTGGGAGCCGGACCCCAAACACCTGACAATGTACGACGATGTCACTATACCGGAACCTGAAACCCTCTTCGACGATTACTCCAACCGCGGAGAAGCCGCCAGGCAGCAAGACATGAGCATCGAAAAAACGATGAACGATAGAGACCTAAAATTGGAGGCCCCCAAGAACCTGACTGTTGAGCAGAAGAAGCTTTGGGACGCAGCATACGAACCGAAAAACGAGGCCTTCCGCAAGGCAAATCTCCAGGGCAAGGACCTGCTCCGCTGGAAATATCAGAGATATATCAAAGACTACCTGCGGTGTATCGCCTCGGTTGATGATAATGTCGGCCGGCTCCTGGATTATCTTGACGAGTCGGGCCTATCTAAGAATACCATCGTGATTTACACCGCCGACCAGGGTTTCTATTTAGGCGACCACGGCTGGTTTGATAAGCGGTTTATGTACGAACAGTCGCTGCGCATGCCGCTATTGGTGCGATACCCGAAGGAAGTCAAGGCTGGTTCGATAAACAGTGACATTGTTCTGAACCTTGATTTTGCTCCGACTTTTTTAGATTTTGCCGGCGTTCCCAGACAGGCTGATATGCAGGGCCGTTCCATACGAAACCTGCTGCAGGGCAAAACACTCAGAGATTGGCGAACCTCGATGTACTATCACTACTACGAGTATCCAGCGGTGCACAGCGTAAAACGACATTACGGCGTGCGGACCAGGCGCTACAAGCTGATACACTTCTACCACGACATCGATGAGTGGGAGCTGTACGACCTTGAAAAAGACCCGAACGAGTTGAATAATGTCTATGACAATCCGGCATACGCCGACATAGTCAAAGAGCTAAAGGCCGAACTGAAACAACTTCGCACAAAATACAATGACACTACGGGGGCTCCGGTGTGAAACAAAACCAGCAGTACCGTGCAAACCGGCCTTACACAACATGTACTTGAGCTAGGTTCTTTGATAGATGTGGGCAGAGAAGATTGACCGACCACGCAATGCGAGGGTAGATTAGGTCTGACTTCGCAGGTCCGCTGAAGGAAGGCAAGAAAGCCAGAGGTCAGAGGCCAGAAGTCAGATGTCAGAGGTCAGAAGTCAGAGGTCAGAAGTTGGTAGTCATCTGTCTTCTGTTTTCTGTCATCTGTCTTCTGTTTTCTGTCATCTGTCTTCTGTTTTCTGTTTTCTGTCTTCTGTCTTCTATTCCAGAAGTTCACCAGTTGCTTTGTTCCACCGGATGGTGCGTACATTGATGCGGTGTCCCCTGGCGTGGCAGCCGGTGCAATATATCTTCTTGCGAACATCTTCCGGATCAAAGACAGTCTTTGCGCCGGAAAGCAACGGTTCGTGGTCTTTGATGCGGTTGATTTCGCCTCTTGGGTGACACATCATGCAGGTCGGATTTATCTTCGCCTCGAGGTACATAATCTCAGGTGGTGTGACGTTATTCTCATCGCTGCGGTGGCGTTCGGACTCGCCGTGGCATCTTTCGCAGCCGATGCCCGCCAATTTATGGTTAAGGACAAGCTCCTCCCCCTCGAAACCGTAGTGGCACACAGTACAAAATGGATTTGCAACAACGACCTCGCGTTCGGCTTGCTCCTCAATGAAGCCAGCTTCGGCCTGTTGCTCAATCGGGGCCTCTTCGGTCTGTTTGCCAGCAGAGTTACCGATAGGCCTTTTATCAAAGGAGCAGTCTGCCGCCAAAATTAGCAGCAGACTACTCGCCACAAAGCCAGCCAATGTTGCTACGCTTGCTTTCGTGAACTTCATCTCTACATCCTTGTTTTCATCTGTGGTTGACCTGTCAGTGCTCTGTGGCGATTTAGCGTAGCGGCCTGTTAGACATACTCCCAGTCTTTGAGCCACTGGTAGTGTGCCGGCAGTCTCGCCCACGCCTCGTCGGTAGCCTTTTTGAGTTTCTCGGCCTCGGCTGCGTCGAGCTCGCGCCGTTCCTTGACTGCCTTTACGACGTTATCCACCTGGTGCGTGTTAATCATTCCCGGGATAGGCGCCGTTATGGCGGGGTTGCACAGGATGTAACGGATGGCCATACGCGCCAGCCGGTCGTCTTCCTCTGCCTCGGGGCTGCCGGGCGAACTATCGCCCTTAAAAAGCGATGTGCCGGCAAACGGCTTAATGCCGAAGAAACCGACGTCGTGTTTCTTTATCGCGTCGAAAAGGCTGTCCTCGGGCAGCACTTTACTATTGGTTGTATAGGGCGTTACAACAACCTGGAGCACACTTGGATAAGTATCGATCATCCATTTGATGTGCGGACGGTCGTGTGAGGATAGACCCGTGAAGCGGGCCTTGCCCTGCTTTCTTGCCTCTTCGAGAGCGCCCATCATCTGGTCGACCTCGGCACTGGTATGCTGGCCGCTTTGCTCGTACATTGTGATACGCCATAGGTCCACATAATCGAGCTTCGCCTCGCGCATGCCCTTGTCGAGGGTCCCAAGAAGCGCCTTGGTTGTGCGGTAATTTTCTTTTCGCATTTCCTCCTGGTACCATGAAAAGCCGAGGAACATCGCGTCACGTCTGCCTTTCAAGGCCTCAGCATAGGCAAGCACCTCTTCTTTGGTGCAGGCGTCGATATAGTTGATGCCATGCTCGATACATCGTGTAACGACATCGCGACGGTTCTTTTTGAATTCGGGGTCATCGAGGTCTACACTCAGCCAGGCCTTTGTCTTAAAGATACCCGGCAGCATCTTATCGACGCGTTTCCAGTGTCCACCAAGGCACACCGCTGAGATCCAAATGTTGGTCTTTCCGAGCCGCCGATACTCCATGTCCGGGTTGTAGCTGCGAGTCTTACTGATATTCTCATCGGCGTAGATGCTCTGGCTGCCCACTGCGCCGAGACCCGCAGCCAGACCTGCCGCGGTTATTGCGCTGTCGTGCATAAACTGACGCCGGGTCAGCCGATCCGCCTTGCCAGCTTGCTGTTTTTCTTGCTCCATAGTTTTCTCCTCATTCCTTAACTTCGGTTCTTGTTACTGATTATATTTCACGCTCCAAGATTCAGTTTCTTATAGCACATCTCTTATTATCTGTCAAGTTCCGTTTTCAGATAACATCTCTTCAAATCGTTAAAGAATCTCGTTTTTTCTTTGACGAAGGCATTGAAGAACTTACAATTGGCTTATATGCTTGTGATAAAAAAACACGAGTTAAGATTGCAGCTATCATAAGAGAAATGTGTAGGATATCCTGTGTTCTCCAAAATAAAACGAAAACCTTTACTCAATCTCAACGTGATAAAAGAGGAGACAAAGATGAGCGAAAAAAGTCAATCAAACAATTGCACATATAGCAGTATCAGCCGACGCAACATGCTCAAAATGGCTGCCGGCGCAAGCGCTGCTGGTGCGGTGAGCTTAACCTTTGGCTCTTACGCCGCTGCGAGCGAAGGCGAGAAACGAGCGTTCACCAAAGGCCGTATCAATCAGTCCATTACTTACTGGTGCTTCGAGAAGTACTGGGGTGTCGAGCAAATGTGCGGCATCGCCAAAAAGCTCGGCTGCAAGAGCATCGAACTAATTGACCCGAAACACTGGCCCACACTGCGAAAGTATGACCTCGTCTGTGCAATCCACGGCAGTCACGGGTTCGATAAAGGAATGAACAATCCCAAGTATCACGATATGTGCCTGGCCAAGCTCCGTGAATCAATCGACGCCTGCTGCGAATATGGCTTCCCTAACGTCATTACCTTCACAGGTTTCCGCGAGGACATCGAAGACGATGCGGGCATTAAAAATTGCGTTAAGGGTTACAAGGAGATAATACCCTACGCTGAGAAGAAGAAAGTCAACCTCTGCCTTGAGATTCTCAACAGCCGAGTGGCAATCGAAATGAAGGGCCATCCCGGCTATCAGGGCGACCATACCGACTACTGTATGGAGATTGTCAAGCAGGTCGGCTCACCGAAGATGAAGCTGCTGTTCGACATCTACCACGTACAGATTATGGACGGTGACATCATTAGCCGTATCCGGCAGTACAAGGACTACATCGGGCATTACCATACCGCCGGCAATCCAGGCCGCCGCGAGCTGGATGATAAGCAGGAAATCAACTACAAGCCTATAATGGAAGAGATAGCCAAGACCGGCTATACCGGCTACGTCGGCCAGGAATTCATCCCGACGCGAGATCCGCTCGAAGGCCTCACCGAAGCCGTCATCCTATGCGACGTGTAATCCACTATTTTTCTTGACAGGATTAACTGGATTATCCTGTATATCCTGTCAGATTTAAGTTCTTATTGCGACTCGTGAATCGTTTTTCTATTCGATAACTAAATCCGGGTTATCAGGCCCAAAATGCTTGAGCAGGACGACAGGGTCGGCTTTAGAAGGATTAACGATTTTCACTCCCTTTTTGGCCGCCTGTTCGCTGACAAAGAATTCATCATAGGTCAACTGGCCGTACCTTATAAGCGCAGGGGTCTCTATATCCCATTGACCGACTCTACCATGTCCCTGCATCGTGATAAAGCCATAGGCGGCGTTGTCATTGATGGTGACGGTCTTACCCGGCAGGATAGTAAGCTCTTTGGCGCTAAAGGCCGTCGACTTGTAGCATATCCAGTTTTCGATGTAGCCCTCAGCCTTCATTTCTTTTACCGGCCGGACAGGCTTGGGCCGCATAAACCGGTTCTTAGCAAAGTCCGGGTCAACGTTCAAGTCCCAGTCAATTACCTCAAGCAAAAAGTCAATGTCACCTATCTTGTCTTTCGGTGTGTCTTTCCAGAGCAGCTCCTTGGGAACGACCTGGTGGTGGGGGACAGACTCGTACATAGCGAAAACGTCCGAGGCTTTCTGTGGCTCATATGTGCACAGGCTGCCCGGCGCATGCAGCACACCCGGCGGCACGTCCCAGCCGGTACCCACTTCGAGCCGGTAAGCGACAGAGAGATTAGTGATTTTGTTGTCGCCCTTTTCAAAGTCAGCTAAGGCCCTGCGGACCTGCTCTTTTGTTACGCCAGGCTGTAGACCAAAGAACGTGTACGGGAAATCGCCCCCGTAATTGTTTGCCTGCGGCGGAAAATAATAGGCCTCGGGCTTACCCAACTGACCCGTCAGCGCCGCATGCTTATCCCGATGATGAATGTGATGTGGCAAAGCGCCTTTGTTGTCGAAGAACTTTGAGTACATCGGCCAGCGCTTGTGTTCCTTCCACAGTCTATCCCCAATAAGTTCGCCCTTAAGCTCACTAATCGCATCTTTCAAAAGCACTTTTTCTACTTTTCCATTATCCTCAAAGACAATGAAACTCAGACCTTCGTTCGGCGCGGTCAAAGGGCCGTTGTCTGCCGGCGTAGTTGATGCAAACCAGCGTTCATCGAGGCCGCCTCGCTCACCGCCGAGGGCATAATAGTCATCCGGATGGAGTTTGATGCGCCGTCCCGGCACACAAAATGAACGCGGCACCCAATTCGGCGCCAGACGGACTATCCCTTTGCCCTGCTCAAGTGCTTTGCTCGCAATAGAATTAGCAGACATAATTCCTCCCTTTTCATAGTGCTTTGGTAATTGGTAACTGGTTATTGGTAATTCATCCGCCAGAGGCGGATTTAACCAGTTACCATTTAACCAATTACCATCTTTTTTTTACGGTTTTTTAACTTTTTCCCATTTATTGTTTTTGGCAGAAGTCAGCACGGCATCACAGACATACTGCGTTGCCAGAGCCTCGCGGAAGGTAGGCGATGTCGGCTTGCCCTTGGCCAGGTTCTCCAGAAACTCAGCTACCTGATGGACGAACGTTTCTGCATAGCCAATCTGAAGACCCGGCACCCACCACTTACCCATGTATGGCATATCGCTGTCAGTAACATGGATAGACCGCCAGCCGCGTACGATAGATTGGTCGCCATGGTCGAAGTAGCTTAGACGATGGAGGTCATGGAGGTCCCAGGCGATGGAGGCTTTTTCCCCGTTAATCTCGAAGGTATAAAGGGCCTTGTGGCCGCGGGCATAGCGGGTGGACTCGAAGTTGCCCAACGAGCCGTTGTCGAAGCGGCAGAAGAAGGTGCACGCATCGTCGATACCAACCGGTTCGACCTTGCCCGTCTCAGCGTGCACGCGCTCCTTGATAAATGTCTCCGTCATAGCGCAAACAGTGGTAATGGGCCCGTTGTGCCACATAGCCGTATCGATGCAGTGGGCCAGCAGGTCGCCGGTGACACCAGAGCCGGCGGCCTTGACGTCCAGCCGCCATGTGGCCATGCCCCCTTGGGGCACCTTCGGTGAGATCGTCCAGTCTTGTAGAAAATTGGCCCGATAGTGAAAGATTCGTCCCAGCCGACCTTCGTCGATGAGCTTCTTAGCCAATGTCACAGCGGGCACCCGGCGATAGTTGAACGAGACCACATTGGCCACGCCTGCCTTCTCAACGGCCTGGACCATCTTCTCTCCTTCCGCCCCGTTCAGCGCCAACGGCTTCTCGCAGCAGATGGCCTTGCCGGCCTTGGCAGCGGCAATGGCAATCTCGGCGTGCAGGTCATTCGGCACGCAGATGTCCACTACATCGATGCTCTTATCCTCGATCACCTTCCGCCAATCGGTGGTGTACGACTGGTAGCCCCACCGCTCAGCGAACACCTTGGCCTCATCCTCCACCAGCCCACAGACAACCTGAAGAACCGGCTCGTACGGAACATCAAAAAAGTTGTTGACCTTTCGGTAGGCGTTAGAGTGCGTCCGGCCCATAAAACCGTATCCAATTAACCCTACATTTACTTTCTTTGCCATAAGATCACTCCTAATATTAAGAAAGTGCCTAAAGTGAGCTAAAGTGCCTAAAGTGAACTAAAGTGAAAAAATAATCCACAACTTTAGTCACTTTAGGCACTCGTAACTTTAGCTCACTTTAATTACCCATACTTGCGATTCAGCTCATCCACCGCCTTCTTGCACTTCTCCGTCACTTTCCAGGCGTCTGGCCAGAAGCACAAATCAATCGTCCACCAGTCGTGCCCCATATCATTTTTCACAAGCTCCGGAATCAGCTCGTCAAAATCAATCTTGCCTTTACCAAAGGGAGCGTGGGTCGACGTCTCACCATTGTGAAGCGTGCCGTCGGAGTCAATCAGGTGGATGTGATTGATTCTGCCACGAAGTTTTTCCGCCAATTCGACCACACCGCCCGGCAATATCTCTTTTTCGCCCGGCTGCCGCGCACCAGTGCAGGCAACCATATAGCCGTGACAGGTATCGAACATTACGCCGAAATTGTCGTTATCGACCTCATCGACAATCTGCAGAACGTCTGACGGCTTATTGAATGCAAAGCCGGGCTCGAACTCCCACGCCATACGCACACCGGCGTCCGCCGCCTCGTCTGCACAAATCCTCCACGTATCGACCACACGATTCAGAGCCGTATCGGCATCCACCGTATCGAAAATCGTTGGCGGCTGAACGGTATCCACCCGAATAGCTGGAATCCCAAGGTCCACGCAGAACCGCAGGTTCTTGCGAAACGCTGCAAGATACGCGCTATTGTCTTGGTTATCGATGAGGTGCTGGCTCCACAAATCGGCAGCCAGCCCGGACCACCCGAGCCCTAAATCTGCCATCTGCTTTTTGCACGCGTCCCGCTGCCGTTTTTTCGGCAGATTGTCAGGGTTCGGATGCGGCGGGAATCCGCCCAGCTCTATACCATCGAAACCCAAATCCGCAATCTTCTCTATGACTTCCTCCCAGAGTACCGGATTTTCTGCGTAAGGGCCAATCGTGTATGCCCATGAGCCAATTGATATTTTTTTCATAATCTACCCCTTACCTTAAAGTTAACTTCATACGAGATTACAACTTACAACCTTACTCAGACTCGCCCGTGCCGGTTTTTTCTCGAAAAATGAGGCAACCGTGCAGAGTGTTATAACATTCTGCAATTATTCTGAGAGAATACAAGAAGATTTTTTACATTTCCCAGAGCCTCAACTACTGGCAAATGTAAGGACCGTGATGAGAGAGAGACGAACTGCTAACAAGCTCTTATGTGAACTTGGCTTACATTTAATCAAGGATAATATCGTCCAACGCCCGCTTCGGCACGTGGTGCACACTTTCACTGTCGCGCCAGTACTTGACGTCTCCGGCGGGCCCGACCGTCTCTATCATTACGGTCTCGGCGGGTTTGCCGAGGGCTAAGACCACAAGTATCTCATAGCCGGATGGTATGTCCAGAGCTTTGCGGAGTTCATCTCTCTTTACTGTGCCGATAATGCAGCCACCTAGCCCTCTCTCGGTCGCACCCAAGAGAATACTCTGGGCAGCAATCCCATGGTCACAGCCAAAAGACTTAGCTATTTGGGTATCGCCAAGTATGATGACGTAAGCAGAAGGTCTCTCGCCATCACACGGACCCGGCCAATCCTTAAGATAACCGGCCCAGGCAAGGTGCGGGAATATCAAAGCGTTCCTCTGAGGCTCACAGGAAAGAACATATTTTAACGGCTGCAAATTACCTGCGGACGCAGAAAGCCTCGCAAGGTCAACAAGCTCTCTGAGCGTCTGGCGGTCTATGGCAACTTCCTGAAAGAAACGCCGATACGTCCTGTTCTTCATTATTAAATCTCTTATCATTACAATTTCCTCTGCTAAATTGGCGCTTTCATATGCCTTACCACTCAATGGTTACTTCCAGCGCCTGGTTTTAAGAAACGGTCAACAATTTCCCATCGTTTACTTCATTTTTCTATTTTAACATAGAGTAGTTCGACAACATCTGAGCCTTTTCAATCTGATTCCTTAAGTGTGATGTATTCTAATAAAAAAGGCCCATCCTTGCCAATGTATCCGGTAAAAAACAAGACATATTGCGAAGGAGAGCCTATGTTCTCTGAACGAATTTTACCAAAGAGCCCCAAAATTTGAGGACTTGCTTCGAAACCTCAGCCTAATCAGTTTTCCCTCTTAGCTGGAATCTTTAAGGCTTTTGCTCAAACCCGAGTTTCTGCAAATTGTCTTCAAACTCTTTGTTGCGCTTTATGATTAATTGCATGATAAGTTTGGCCGTTTCCTCAGCTTTTTCTTTTACTGCCATCTTATGAATCTCCTGAAGCTCGCTGAGTGATTCCTCATGTTCTGTTTTCAGTTGTCTTTGTCCTTTCAGTCTTGCAATTTGCTGTTCAATCACTGCAACCGCTTTCATCCGCTCTTCACGCATTTTCGTGAATGATTCTTTTAATTTGGCTTTTTCTTCTGCGGAGAGCTCCTGACCCTCAGGCTTTGCCGCCGGAACCTCCATGTCCGCTTTTAGCTTTGCAGCTTGTTCTTGAATGATTTTTACTGCCTCCAGTTGTGCTTGACGGTATTTAGCGGAGCGCTGACTCCCTTCTTTTTTCTCTTTCTCCTGGCCAAACACGGCCCATACCGCCATCAGAACCACAAGGACGGTAACAATTGAAATCATGTGCCTCTTCATAGTAGTATCCTCCAAAAAAGGTTAGAAGAGTTACATTTTAACTGATTCCCACCGTGGCAATCAGCATTTTTTATACATTTCCTCGCCTTATTAGAAGTAAATCACCTCTGCCAACTGCCGCAATTGATGAAACGCGGCAGACTTCTAACGGCGCTCGCATCTGTTTGGTATGTGCGTAAAGGCACAACCCTTTATTGCGGCAAGAAAATTCGCTCACCGCCCACCAGGTCCGATGCTCTTGAATTTTCCCTTCACCAGAGGTCCTTCTTCGTCCTGCCCTATTTAGCGTACTTTACAGTACAGCCGTAAGGCTCGCTGCTGGCGGTACTTACCGGTCTACCGCTGGTCAATTCCGCCAAAGCCTTGTCAACGTAGTTAATTACGCCTTCCTCTTTTTTGCCCATCGGCGAATCATCAATCGCGCCGGCATAAATCATATTGCCCTCGGTGTCTATGATGTACATATGCGGCGTTGTCTTGGCACCGTAGGCTCGGCCCACTTCGCCCGACCTGTCATCGAGTATCAGATACGGAAGCTTGTATTTCTCTGCAAAGTCGATGTTCGCCTCCGGAGTTGTATGGCTCGTACTATTTACCGCAAACCAGACAACATTCCTGTCCTTGTACTTGTTCGCAAGTTTGACCATTGTATTTGGCTGCTTGTAATGGTACATGACAAACGGACACTCGAAATTGAGCCACTCAAGCACCACAATTTTGCCTCTGTATTCGGAAAGGTCTACAGTTTTACCGGAGAAGCTGGTCAGCCTAAGTGCTGGTGCTTTCCTGCTGGAATCTGCGGCGCCTTCAACATCTCTTTTTGGCCTCGCCGGCCGTTCTCTGGGCGGTCTCTGCTCGGGTCTTTGGCCCGGTTCTCGCTCCGCTTCTCGAGGTCTGCCCCCAGATTCCCTCTCATACCTCTCAATCAGACCTGCCAGACGTTTGGCCGTTTCCTCAGCTTTTTCCTTGAGCGCCAACTCGTGAATCGCCCGCAGCTCCCTGACAAATCCTTGAGGTTCCGCTCTCGGCGGTGTTGGACCTTTGAGTTTTGCAAGCTGCTCCTCAATAGTTTTGATTGCGTTCTGTCGCTGCTTATTCGCTTTGGAGAATTTTTCTCTCAATTCAGCTCTTTCTTCCTCAGAGAGCTCCTTGCCTTCAGGCCTTCTTACCGCTTCTATGCTTGCTTTCAACGCGGCAGCTTGATCTTGAATAATTTCGATAGCTTTAAGTTGTTCCTCGCGTCCTAAGCCCCGAGGCATCGGACCAACCCTTTCACGCATTTCGGCTCTAAACTTTTCTCTCTCCTCCTCAGACATATCCTGCCATCTCTCTCTTCTTTCCCGCATTTCGGCTCTTAACTTATCTCTTTCCTCCTCAGACATATTCTCCCACCTCTGCCTGATATTCTCTCGTTGCTGTATTTGTTCGGTTCTGTCCCTGCCCTGCCCAAACGCGGGCCACGCCGCCACCAGAATGACAAGAACGATGGCGATTGAAATTGAGCGCCTCTTCATAATATTATCCTCCAAAATAGGTTAAAAAAATACATTTAGACTAATTCAAACTGCGGTAATAAGCGTCTGACTACACACCCGATTATATCAATTAAAGACGCAACTACCCCGCCTCTTATTGCGGAAATCCGCAAAAAATGCTACAATTACTATAATGCAGAAATTCAGGTATGTCGAGGATAAACATCACTAAAAATCCGTCCTGCCTCGTGATAAACGATTTTCTTTCACCGCCGAGCTCGCAGAGGGCGCCAAGTTTTTTAATTTTAACCCGCCGTTCGTCTGGCGGGTTAATTTCCTCTCTGCGTTCTCAGCGTGCTCTGCGGTTAATAAGTGCGGGGTGAAATCGCGCTTTTGACTTCACTTAAGAAAGTCAAAACCTCAGCAAGCATTTTTTCTCTGTCGCCTAAGTCCCTTTCAATCAACTCCACTATTTTTGAACCGATTATTATACCGTCGGCTCCCGCCGACGCAATCGTGGCTGCGTGTTCGGCTTTGCTGATTCCAAAACCTACACATATCGGCACGCCGGTAAGCTTCTTCAATTTGCCGACCAGCTCTTCAACCACATCGGAGAGCTTTTCTCTGATTCCGGTAACGCCTAACACCGAAACGGCGTAGATAAAGCCGGTGGTCCTGGAAGCAATCCGCTTCATTCTCCCTAGCTCGGTATTTGGCGTAACCATAAAGACGGTATCAAGACCCGCTGAGACGGCAGGTTCGACAATTTCGTCCGCATCATCAATGCTCAGGTCGGCAACCAAGACGCTATTGGTGCCGGCCTGATGAAAATCCCTGAAGAACCTTTTCGTTCCGTACTGGTAAACTAAGTTGTAATACATCAATAGTCCAATTGGAATATCCTTGTAATCCTTGACCTTCCGTATAAACTCCAGCCCTTTTCGAACGGTCATCCCGCTTCTCATTGCGCGAATATCTGCCTTTTGGATTGTAGGCCCATCCGCTATCGGGTCGGAGAACGGTATGCCCAATTCCAGGACATCGGAGCCTGCATCGATAGCTGTTTTTACAACTTCAAGACTTGTATCAAGGTCCGGGTCGCCGATTACAAAAAATGGTATCAATGCTGGCCTTTTTATCTCTCTTAACTCGGAAAAAACTTGTTTATATGTCTTCATCAATAAAATCCTTCTCTTGTCCAAATAACCAATAGACAATAGTCAATTTTCCAAGGGCCGGCGTTTTTCCACAATCGAAACATCTTTGTCGCCTCGGCCGGAGAGATTCACAACCACTATCTGCTCGGCATCCAACTTTCCCTTTTGGCTGCAAAGAAATGCCAGAGCGTGCGAGGGTTCCAGGGCCGGCAGTATCCCCTCGGTCTTGCTCAGCAGCCCGAAGGCATCGAGCACATCGTCGTCTTCTGCTGCAACGTACTCGGCCCTGCCGGTATCTTTTAGCAGACAATGTTCCGGCCCAACAGCCGGATAATCCAGGCCGGCACTTACCGACTCGGTATCATTAACCTGGCCTTCTTCATCCTGCAGCAGATAGGCCTTTGCACCATGCAGAATGCCGACTCTGCCCGCCACCAGTGTCGCAGCGTGCATGCCGCTGCTTAAGCTCCTGCCGCCGGCTTCGACCCCGACTAACCTGACGTTTCTGTCGTCTATAAAACCGGAAAAAATGCCTATTGCGTTACTTCCTCCTCCTACGCAGGCTACAACCATATCCGGCAGCCTGCCGATTTGTTCGAGACACTGCTGTCTGGCTTCTTTGCCGATACAACTTTGAAAATGTTTTACTATCGTAGGGTACGGGTGCGGTCCACAGGCTGAGCCGAAAAGATAAAATGTATCGGTAACGTGAGCTGTCCAGTAGCGAAGTGCGTCGTTGATAGCGTCTTTGAGCGTTCCCGTCCCGCCTTCGATGGGGATAACTTCTGCACCGCAGAGCTTCATCTTGTGAACGTTGACACTTTGGCGCTCTATGTCGGTTACGCCCATAAATATTTTCGTCTCCATCCCAAACAAGGCTCCAATCATCGCCGTAGCCAGACCATGCTGGCCGGCGCCGGTCTCGGCAATGAGTTTGGTTTTGCCCATATATCTGGCTAAGAGGCCCTGCCCGAGTGTATTGTTGACCTTGTGCGCTCCGCCGTGCAGGAGGTCTTCGCGTTTCAGATACACCTTAAAACCAACATGCTCACTGAATCTTTTGGCATAATAAAGAGGGCTCGGCCTGCCGGCATAATTCTTCGAAAGCTGCGCAAGCTCAGCCACGTACTGCTCGTCCTTGTAAAAGCGATAGAACGCCTCCTCCAATTCTTCCAAGACCGGTATCAAAACCTCCGGCACATAAAAGCCGCCATAGTCTCCAAACCTACCTTTATATTTCATATCTGGTTCCTCGATACTCGTTCCTCGATGCTCGATACCTGTCACTCTTTTTGGCCTTACGAGTATCGAGTATCCAGCATCGAGCATCCACTCTTTCTTCATCCTCTTAGATGCCGTATACTTTCGAACAATTTTTTCATTTTCTTAAGGTCTTTTTTGCCCGGTTGCGCTTCGATACCGCTGCAGACGTCGATGCCGTAAACTCCCAGTTTAACCGCTTCTGCAGCGTTATCGGGATTTATCCCCCCGGCCAAAAAGACACGCTTGCCGATGTGCCCTATGATATTCCAGTCGAAGGATAGGCCCGTGCCGCCGTACCTTTCAGGCTGAAAAGCGTCCAACAAAATAGCATCTGTGAAAAAATCATCCGCCCTTGCGATGTCTGTTTGGTCTTTTACCCGCAGTGCTTTCATAGTTTTTACATTAAGAGAAAGAAACAACCGGCAGAACTGTGGGTCCTCATCGCCATGCAATTGAACCCAGTCTAACTGGCACTGGCTTATCGTCTCTCGGATTTTCTCAAATGAAGCATTCACAAATACACCAACAGTATCGATAAAACCCGGCAGTTTGCTTATTATCTCCGCTGCCTTTTCCGGCGTTACAAACCTGGGGCTTTCCGGATAAAAATTAAAGCCCAATAAATCCGCACCCATATCCAACGCTGCCACAGCATCCTCATAATTAGTAATGCCGCAGATTTTGACTTTCACAATCAACATAAATTCGTCGCTCGTCTCTCGTCGCTCGTGACACGGGTCACGAGTCACAGGTCACGAGTCACATTGGAAGTATCAATTAACTTTTCCAGACACTTCATTGCCTCTCCGCTTTTAATCGAGGCTTCTGCTTTAGTCAGTGCAGAGGTAAAATCATTAGCCAAATTGCCTGCAATTATAGCAGCAGCAGCGTTTAGAACCACAATATCCTTCCGCGGCCCAGTCTCTTTTCCGCTTAGTATGTCCCTTAAAACCTTCGCGCTTGCTTTGGCATCGGACACTTTTAACTCGTCTATACTGGCTAACGCGATGCCGAAATCTTCCGGGTTCAATTCTTTGCTTGTGATTCGACCTTCTTTTAGTTCGAGTATTTTGGTGGTCGTCAGTGTGCTTATCTCATCCATTCCATCACCGTGAACCACCATTGCGTACCGAGCACCCAGCAACTTAAGTGCTTCGGCAACAATCTGCATCAAATTTTCATCAGCCACGCCCAGCACTTGGGCGGCTGCATTAGCGGGATTTGCCAGCGGCCCTAAAATGTTAAACACCGTTCGAAATCCCAGACCCTTGCGTATCGGCTGAACATATTTCATCGCCGGATGAAACATAGGTGCGAACATAAATCCGATATGTGCTTGTTTTATACACTCGGCTACAATCGCAGGCCCAGCATCTATTTTAACGCCCAGCTCCTCAAGCACATCAGCCGAGCCGCATTTGCTGGTTATCCCGCGATTGCCGTGCTTGGCGACAAAGACCCCTGCGCCGGCCGCCACTATCGCCGCCGCCGTAGAAATATTGAGCGTTTTAATTGCCGCGCCGCCTGTGCCGCAGGTGTCAACTAAATTATCGACATCCACTTTTACCCTGACTGCATGATTTCGCAGGGATTTCGCAAGCCCTGCCAGCTCCGCTGCCGTCGGTTCCTTGACCCGCATCGCTGTAAGAAAGGCTGCAATCTGAACCTCAGGCACCTGCCCTTCAAAAATGATATCCAACAAGCTGGTCGCCTGCTCGAAGCTCAAACTCTCGCCTTGTAGTAACGGTTTAATATATTCAGTTATTGTTACCATCTTCAGCGTCTCTCCCTGTCATTCCTGCGAAGGCAGGAATCCAGTTTTGTCTATTTGATTTTTCTGTGTTTCATTTTCTGCTCGTTTTTTCTATTGCGATTGATAAAGCATTTTCGATGATTTTCCCGCCTGCGGGCGTTAAGATGCTTTCGGGGTGAAATTGTACACCATATATAGGAAGCTCTTTGTGGCGGACTCCCATAATAATCCCCTCAAACTCAGCAGTTTTTTCCAGACAATCCGGCAGCTCCAGCACACAAAGACTGTGATAGCGTCCCGCCTGAAGTGGATTTTCGACGCCGGCAAACACCCCCTTTTCGTTGTGAGTTATTCTTGAGGGCTTGCCGTGCATCGGCTCCGGCGCATGGCCAATTTTCCCACCGAAATACTGCGCGATTACCTGATGCCCCAGGCATACGCCGAATATCGGCAGCTTGTCTTTGAAATAATCTACCGCTGAAAGCGAGACACCAGCCGTGTCCGGTGTGCCCGGCCCAGGCGAAATCACCAGAAGGTCAGGGGCAAATTCATCGGCGACTCGCTTAAGCTCTTCAAGCTCGGTGTCGGAGCGATAAACCCTGGCCTGACAATTTCGCTTACAGAAATCATCGACCAGATTGTATGTAAATGAATCGAAATTATCGATAAACAAAACCTTTCTACTTATATTTTCCATATTCTTTCTCACTTTATTTTCAATTTCTTCTCTGCGTTCTTTGTGGTCTCTGCGGTTAATTTTTATTCTCCGCGAATCGCACGCAGACAGGACCCTGCCTTGTGTTCGGTTTCCTCAAATTCGGTCTTCGGGACACTGTCGTGCACGATACCGGCGCCGACCCGAATATAAGCTGTGTGGTCCTTGACCTGCAGACTCCTTATAGTGATACAACTATCGAATTGGCCGTCCACAGTCAGATACATGACCGCCCCGCCGTAGTAGCCACGTTTGGTTTTTTCAAACAGACGAATAAGTTTCATTGCCTCAATCTTCGGAGCTCCCGTAAGTGTCCCCATATTCATCGTGGCAAGATACGCACTCAATGCGTCAAGATTGCCTGCCAGCGTGCCTTTTACATTACTTACCAGATGTTGAACCGATTCATACTTCTCTACTACCAAAAGCTCAGTTACGACCCTACTACCCGGCTCAGCTACCCGGGCAATATCATTCCTGGCCAAATCAACTAACATCATATGTTCAGCCAATTCCTTGTGGTCAATTTTCAGCTCAGCCTCATATCTAAAATCTGTATCAGCATCGATTTTGTCCCCGACTTTGCCTCTGGGCTTTGTGCCGGCTATCGGTCTAATCTCCACGTTGCGTTTCTCGGTCCCGCTGACCCGCAGATTCAGTTCCGGACTCGACCCTATCAGTATCGTACTGGGGGTATTGAGATAAAACATGTAAGGCGAAGGATTCAATCGCCTCAGCCGCTTATAAACATCCAGCGGCTCATCGGGACAAGGCTCCATTTTAGTCCTGCTAAGGACCACCTGAAAGATATCACCATCGAGGATATGCTGTTTAGCCCTGCGAACCATTTCTTCGTACTCGGCGCGGTCTGTATCTGTCGAAGCAGCAGGTAATGGGCCGGTATATCTTTGTCCTTTTGGCACCTTCCCAAAACCTGATTTTGTGATATCTGTATAGTAATCGAAGCACTCTTGCGCCTCAGCGATTACGGTGTCACTGTCGTCGTCGGTTATTATTGCATTGACAATTACATAGTTTTTGCCTGCTTGGTGGTCGCTAAGAAAAATATTATCCGCAAAGTAAAGTTCATAATCGGGATTACCGAGCAGGTCTTCTTTACTGGGAGGCAGCTTTTCAAACTGGTCTATGAAATCGTAGCTTATAGCTCCCAACATTCCGCAAGTTACGCGAAATGGCTTGCTCGCTAAGCTAAATGCAAACGCCACCGCCCGCAGCACGTCCATCTGATTTGTACTCTGCAGCCGTGTCTGCTCATCAACTACTTCTTCGATTTGTCTAATTCGGCCGGTAATTGTCTCTGAGCCGAATTTCACTGATTCGCAAAAGTCGAACCTTTCTTTTTTCGTGGACAAATACCCTATCATACGCCTGCCGGTATTGCTCAAGGCTTTTATCGTAAATTTATTACCTGTGCCGGTAAGGTAAAGGGCCGGCCTGGCCGTGCCGAAACTTAACGCGTTTTCCGCTAAGTAATCACTTGCCTCGAACAAGGCACAGTCTTTAGCGCGGCCGTAGTCGCAAAGCCTGGCAAAAAAATCCACCGGCTCGTCAATATCAATCTCCTTGACGATAGGCACGATTTGGCCCGGCTTGGCACTACGTATTATTTGCCTGTAATCGTTCATAGTTCAAACCTCCCAATGCAATTTTTATTCGCAAACAAGCAAAAATACAAATAAAAAACGCAGCTTGTTTTTACGACAGGCTGCGTTTTCTTCTCCAGCTTAACAAATTTTTACAGCAAATCACCGCTCGCCTGTCGGATATATATCCTCAGGCCACCACCAGTTAGCAGTATTTTTACGGCTCATTTGCCTCATAATAAATTATTAAACCAATTCAGCCCACGTTTGTCAAGGAAAATCGCAACAATTTTTGCCAAGCGGCTCTTGAATCTTCACCATGCCTCCCTATTTACCACTACTTTCACGAACAGTCGTTTGAATCTGAGGACGTGGTGGTTTCTGCATGTCGACACCCAGATAAAACCCAACATGCGGAGGCTGATTATAGGCCACATTCTGCCAGGCAACGCTCAGCCTGTATTGAGGTTCATGCATCAAGGTATAAATACGATTTGTCGCAGGTATGGTCGTCGTATAGATTCGCAGCTCACGGTTATCAGTCGTTCTCCAAATGACTTCTTCTCTCCAGTCACCCAAAATATCAGCACTCAGAGCGGGAGTAGCTTTTGAGCCATTATTTGAGGAACAATTCTCGGCTGTAAAAATTGTATTATCTGAACTATTTGTCCAATCCCACTTTGAAATCCGATTCCTATCGAGAATTTCACGAAGTAAATCGCCATCCCACCAGACCCCAAAATTAGTGGACGCGGGTTTAGTATTAGCAATCACTTCGCCTCTGCAATTGAATAAAACGTTTGCGAAAGTAGGCCCGTCTTTAGCCCAGCATTCATATCCCCGATGACGGGGATCAATATCCATAGCCAATCCCCATGCGACATCGACCCCCGGCCCCTTGCCCCAATAAACCTCCCCAGTCCTGGCATTAAATAATGCTGCACCATATCCATTGTCTGGATTATACTCATTTTCATGAATGCCCCACACCTCCAGACCCGACCTGTCCGGATCGATATCGGATAGATGCATGGCATCTCCATGCCTTAGCCCTGTAGAATAAAGTCCTGTTCCGTCGTCATCAACCGCCATTGCCCCATAAACAATTTCATCTCTGCCATCTTCATCAACATCACCAACACTCAAATTATGGTTCCCCTGCCCTGAATAAATCGACGCGTCAGAGTACGGCGGGTAGCTCACCCCAGAATCAAAAACCCAGCGTGACGTTAGCTTGCCATCCCTGAAATCCCAAGCTGCCAGTACCGTTCTTCCATAATATCCGCGACACATGACGACGCTCGGCCTTACCCCGTCAAGGTACGCCACGCACGCCAGAAATCGGTCCGCTCTATTGCCGATACAATCATTACCTCTGTTGCCGCCGATTCCACCCCAGCCACAGACATCGCCTCTCGGTGGAATATAATCGGCTGTGGCGAGCGCTGCCCCTGTTCTTCCGTCGAATATGGTAAAAAATTCCGGACCATCAAGTATCTTTCCATCCCCATTGACCCAATCCGCATTTGGGTCGCCGATTACAGTACCGACTCCGTCAACGGTCCCGTCCGCTGTTTTACAGGCAATCTCAGCCTTGCCGTCACCATCAAGGTCATAAACCATAAATTGAGTATAGTGGGCACCTTCGCGGATGTTCTTTCCTAAATTAATTCGCCACAGCAACCTGCCATCCATCTTGTAGGCCTCAAGTATTGGTTCATCCGTGTTTCCGGCTCGCGCATTATCTGCACTTCTGCCGGTTTGGTGCAATATGATATCGTACTCACCATCTCCATCCAGATCCCCGACAGACGCATCGTTGGGTCTGTAGCCCTCAGGCGTCTGAAGACCAATGGACAGGTAGTTCTGATTCCAGGCTTCTGTCGACGCAGAAGCCGCCTGTTCCTGACCGTTCAGTATCGGCCGAACAAACCAGGAGTTTGACCGGCTCAGGTCAACGCCGTCATCAACGTAGTTTGTGCTTTGCGTCATGGGCTGCTCGTTCAGCTTCACCGCTTCGAGGTCGGTGGACCGGTAAAGGTTGAAGGCGATATCATCGGGGTCGGTTCCCAGCAGTCGCCATCCGACGTATACCTTTCCCCCGCCCTGATTAATAGCGACCATTCCACGACCCAGCTTTTCCATCTGTCGCTGCCCGTGTACCGAACCGGTTAAAAAAAGCGTCATCGCTATCACGACAGCCACTTCGATTTTAGGAATCGACTTCATTGTTCTTTTGCTCCTTGTCGTCAATTTTCAGTGGAAAAACCCTCTCACTTGATGTCTTTATGTTCCCTGTCGTAATAAATCGAAACAATGGTACATCATTATGGCACAGACAAGATGAAACAGAGCCAAATAGTCTTCGGGCCGAGGTTTCCGACATGAAATCGGGTAAAAAATCAAGCACTTGATAGTATAGACCATAAGTGAAAGAAAGGCAAATTTAAGAATTAACGTGTTTTCGTCTTCTTTTGGCTTTTTTCCCGATTTCTTAGCAAAATTTCATAAAAATCTACACTTTTCAAGCAAGTTTGACCAATCGTCAATACCAGCCCCAAAACGCGGGTCAAGAAGTCAAGGGCAAAGTGAATGCACACCTCTTGAACCATTTTTCTCTTACTACTGTGCGGAAAACGCACATAATCCCGTCCGAATATTTTCCTTGACGGGAAGGTGGGTAATTTGATACATATAAAGTAGGAAAATCTGTGGATATCTGGTCTTTCGGCAGGAGAAATTCCCGTTGATTATCGTTTTAGCTTTTTTTGAAGGAGGACTATTATGTGTAAGAAATTTTTTTATTTGACTTGTCTTGTTTTAGTGCTAAGCGCAGTAAGTAATGTATCAGCCCAACTTTTGTTACGCTTTAAGCTGGATGAAACTTCCGGCACCATCGCTCATGACTCAAGCGGCAAAGGCAACGATGGCATAATCTCTGGTGACCCGAATTGGGTAGCCGGCTGGATAAGCGGAGCACTGCAATTCAACGGCAACGACTCTATTACTCTGCCGGCAAGCACAATGGGGCTGCGTTCGGACGCCGGTTCAGTAGCACTTTGGATAAATATGACGGAGGTAGCAGGAGACATCAACACGGTATGGTGGGGTGGGGACAATATCACCGGTGGCGGCTTCGGGCCGGAAAACGAAATGCACATCCATGTCGAACAGTTCGTATCAAATATCTGGAGAGGCGGAGAGCTTGGATTCGCTGGTCAGAATAATCCGAATTTTCACGTCCATTCCGACCCCAATAAGGGCGCGGCTCCAAATCCGCCCATAAACCCGATTTTAATGAATGACAGCCAATGGCATCATATTACCGCCACATGGGGCAACGACGATGGTAATGTGAAACTGTACTTAGACGGGGCATTATTGCATCAGACAGCCCAGGGCACCAGAAACTTTCCATTAAGCAATATGTATCTCGGCCAGATGGCGAATGGCAGTCGTACTTACAGAGGCTTACTCGATGATGTGCAAATCTATGGCAGCGCGTTGACCGAGCAAGAGGTTCTGGCCGTTATGGCAGGTGCTGAAATGCTAAGTCTGCCCGCCGCTCTGCCCGAACCTGCCAATGAGGCAACAGAAGTGCCCCGAGACGTGGTTTTTAGCTGGATGGCAGGAGATAGAGCCTACAAGCATAATGTGTACTTCGGAACAGTTTTCGACGATGTCAACCAAGCCAGCACAGCCGATCCGCGGGGCGTACTGGTCAGTGAAAACCAGGACGGTACTACTTATGACCCTGCCGGTCTTCTCGAATTCGGCCAGACCTATTACTGGCGGGTCGATGAAGTCAATGCTCCACCCGAATCAGCAATCAATAAAGGCGACATCTGGAGTTTCACTACGGTCAACTTCGTTGTTGTCGACGATTTTGAGACCTACAACGACCTTGACCCCAGCGACCCGCTGAGTAACAGAATATTTCTGACGTGGATAGACGGATACGGCACCACGACAAACGGCTCTCTGATAGGTTACGCTGCTCCTCCTTTTGCCGAGCAAAGTATCGTTCATAGCGGCAAACAATCTATGCCATTTACCTATGATAATGACATGAGATATTCAGAAGCGCAAAGGTCGTTAACCGGCTCAGCGAGTGACTGGACCAGAGAAGGTGTTAACTCATTAACACTGTGGTTCAGGGGCTATCCGCCGTATGTAGGCAGCTTCGTGGAGGCTCCGCCTGGCACCTATACCATGACCGGCTCTGGCGCCGATATCTGGGGCGGCTCTGACCAGTTCCACTTCGCCTACAAGGAGCTCTCCGGCGCCGCAGCGATTATAGCTAAGGTCCTGAGCGTGGGCAACACCGACCCGTTCGCCAAGGCCGGCGTGATGATTCGTGATACGCTTGACGCGAACTCGGTCAACGTCGCAGTGTTCATTACTCCTGCAAACGGTGTCCGGTTCCAGTATCGCACCGCCCCCGGCGGTAACACAGAAAGGTATTTCACGGAAGGCATTACCGCACCTTATTGGGTGAGATTGGAGCGTTCGACAGGTGGACTTGTCAGGGCCTTCTACTCAGCGGACGGCACCACGTGGGAGCGGTTCAGTCTGGTGCAAGTCCGTATGAACATGCCGGTGTACATAGGCTTAGCGGTTACCAGCCACAACGTTAGTGCGACGTGCGAGGCCAAATTCTCCAACGTTAGCTTCCCCGACATCAGCGTTAGCCCGCAGTGGACCGACCAGGACATCGGCATGATGAGCAACAAAGCTGAGCCGATGTATGTTATTCTCAATGGTAGTGCTGTGGTATATCACGAAAATCCAGGTGCAACCCAGATAGATACCTGGACGGAATGGAATATCAACCTGCAGAGCTTTGCAGACAAGGGCGCCAACCTTACCAATATCAACACCCTTGGTATTGGTTTTGGAGACAGGAACAATCCGAAGGCCGGAGGTACAGGTACGATGTACTTTGATGATATCCGTCTGTACCGGCCCAGATGAATTGCTTCGCTGCTGAGACTACCGAGCTGCTTCGCCTTTGCCTGCACCTGCGGTTACTCGCACCCATGGTGATGTGAGCACGGGTGCCCAGGCACAAATGCATGGCTTGACGAGCAACTGTGGCCAAAGCCTGCGTAATTTAACTTTTTTTTGAAGGAAGATTATTGTATCAAAAGAATTGGTTTCCTGATGTTTTTGCTGTGTTGCTTCTTGAGAGAATTTTTACTCTGGAAACAGGAAAATTTATTTGGAGGAAAAATTATGCTTAAGAAAAAATTCGTAGGAACCTTGCTCTGTATGGTTGTAGCTCTTAATTTTTCAGCCACTGAAACCATAGGAGGCAATATTTTGTTCATCGCAGCAATGGATGAGCCTTATATAGCAGGAGACGATGCGCTCAAAGCCTTCCTGGAAGGCCTTGGACACACGGTAACGTACTTTGACGATGGTAAAGATGAACCAACCACAGAGGCCGCCGCTGCCGCCGCGGACGTGGTCTTCATTTCCGAATCGGTAAGCTCCAGCCAAATCAGGACCGAAATTACAGAGATTGAAACACCTATGGTCATCACCGAGGCCTGGGGCTATGATGAGATGGGTCTGACACTCGGCACAGGCGAAGGCATAGCCGTGGCCACTACAGAAATAGAAATAATTGCACCCGAACACCCTCTTGCTGCGGGCCTCAGCGGGACTGTGAGCGTTCTGACGAATATCGCGAGCAGTCGTGGCCCAGCCCGATTTACCACCGGCAGGGCCGGGAGTGATGCCACCGTTATTGCCAGAGCTACTTTATCCGACGGTGTAACTTATGATGTCATTTTTGTTTACGAGAAGGGAGCTACACTGCCCGTGCCTCCTGCAGATGGAAGTCCGCGGGTAGCAGCGGATATTCGCGTTTGTCTGGGTTTTGATGAGCAATCGTACCTTGTATGGAATGAGAATGCTTATGCCCTGTTAGAAGCGGCGATTAACTTTGCGCTGGGTATAAGAATTCAACCTGAGACCTACAGCCCGACCCCCGCTAAAGGCCAGACAGAGGTTCCACGGGACATTGTACTTAGCTGGAAGCCAGGAATCTATGCTCACAAACATAATGTATACTTCGGAACAGCTTTCGACGATGTCAACCAGGCCAGCACAGCCGATCCACGGGGCGTACTGGTCAGCGAAAACCAGGACGGGACTACTTATGACCCTGCCGGCCTTCTCGAATTCGGCCAGACCTATTACTGGCGGGTCGATGAAGTCAATGCTCCGCCTGACTCCACAGTCTATAAAGGCGACATCTGGAGCTTTACGACAGTCAACTTCATTGTTGTGGACGATTTTGAGACCTACAATGACCTTGACCCCAGCGACCCGCAGAGTAACAGAATATTTCTGACGTGGATAGACGGATACGACGATCCTGCAAACGGCTCGCTGATAGGTTACGCTGCTCCTCCTTTTGCAGAGCAAAGTATCGTTCACAGCGGCAAGCAGGCGATGCCATATTATTATAACAACACTGATACAGCAGCTTATTCAGAAGCCCAGCGTACTTTTAGTCCCGCGCAGGATTGGACCACAGAAGGCGTTGAAAAATTGTCGCTATGGTTCAGAGGCTATCCCCCGTATGTCGGCAGCTTCGTGGAGGCGCCGCCCGGCACCTATACAATGACCGGCTCAGGCGCAGATATCTGGGATAATGCCGATCAGTTCCACTTCGCGTTTAAGGAATTCACTGGTGCTGGCGCGATTATAGCAAAGGTCGAGAGTGTTCAGAACACACATGGTTTCGCCAAGGCTGGCGTGATGATTCGAGATACGCTTGAGGCTAACTCGCGCAACGTCGCACTGCTCATTACCCCTGAAAACGGCATCAGGTTCCAGTACCGTAACCGCACCGACAGTAACACAGATAGGTCTTTCGTTGAGGGCATTACAGCACCTTATTGGGTGAGATTAGAGCGCTCGACAGGTGGACTTGTCAGGGCCTTCTATTCAGCCGATGGCATCACGTGGAACCAATTTAATTTAATGCAAATCGGCATGGACATGCCCGCGTACATAGGCTTAGCAGTGACCAGCCACAATCCGGATATGACGTGTGAGGCCAAATTCTCCAATGTCAGCTTCGGCAACACAAGTGTTAGCCCGCAGTGGACCGACCAGGACATCGGCATGATGAGCAACAAAGCCGAGCCGATGTATGTTATTCTCAATGGTAGCGCTGTGGTATATCACGAAAATCCAAGTGCAACCCAGATAGATACCTGGACGGAATGGAATATCAACCTGCAGAGCTTTGCAGACAAGGGCGTGAATCTTACCAATATCAACACCCTTGGTATTGGTTTTGGAGACAGGAACAATCCGAAGGCCGGCGGTACAGGTACGATGTACTTTGATGATATCCGGCTGTATCGGCCGCCTCCGGTAAGATAAAAGCTTAAAGCAGCGTACAGCGAATAGCGTTCAGCGTTTAGACTGTACGCTGTACGCTGCGCGCTATTCTTTATCAACCGCTGTACGCTCCACGACATTTGATTACCAATTCCGCTAAAAATCAGCGTATATGTGAAATAACACAAGAAGAATTTTCTCGCAATACGTTGTATTACTCCAAAAGGCAAGGTATGATTATAGTGAAAAAGCGATGCTGTTGGTCAGGCTGCACCTTTTGTTATTTCGTGACTCTTCGCTCCGCCGTTAGGCGTCCTGCAGAGTGGCTCGTCGCTCGATAAACGAGTCACGGGGCACCAGTCACGAGTGATGATATTAAGAAAGGTCGGACCATAAAATGTTCGAAGAAAAAAAGGCAACTTTTACACGTTTGATGAAGGGTTTTACCTTAATAGAGCTTCTGGTTGTAATCGCCATTGTTGCCCTGTTGATGGCGATATTGATGCCGGCACTTCAGCGAGTAAGAAAGCAGGCAAAAACTGTTATATGTCAGTCCAACCTCAAACAATGGGGCAATATTTTTTCGATGTACACCGATGACAACAACGGCAAATTTCCCACACGTGGAGGCCCTGGCGGTGGCCGATGGATGGACGCAATGGTAGATTACTACATTACCGCCGAAAACTTACGCGTCTGCCCTGTGGCCAATAAACTCGCAAACCCTGACATGGCACAGGGAATTGATTGGTGGGGCAGCACCTTTAAAGCCTGGGGAAGGATTCCTCCTTGGGATTCAGGAGGAGGGCGTACAGTAGGTTATTATGGCAGTTATGGGATAAATGGCTATGTGTATGTGCCGATTAGCAAGGAGATTTATGGAAAACCGGCCGAAAGATTCTGGAGAACTCCTGATGTTAAAGGTGCAGCCGATATACCAATGTTTATGGATTGCTACTTCTGGTGTGGTTGGCCGGACGATGACGACTCCCCTCCGGAATATGATGGCTGGCAAAATCGCAGTGACGCAGATGCAATGAATCGTTTTTGCCTCAACCGCCATGATGAAACCATAAACACCATTTTTCTCGACTATAATGTCCAGAGAGTGGGGCTGAAGCGGTTGTTCACGCTCAACTGGCATCGTGGTTTCAACAGAGCCGGTGCCTGGACCACGGCTGGCGGTGTCGTGCTGGACGACTGGCCCGAATGGATGAAAGCCTTCAAGGAATACTGAAAAAACACACCCTCAGAAAAAGCCACTCACTCATAAGACACAAGACTCAAGACCTAAGACTTAAGTGGTCTGGAGTCCTGCCCGCCGGAAAAACCCTGCCCGCCGTACGAGACTCGGGACAGGGGGATAGACTTCACTATCAAAATGTGTGAAAACAGCCTTCAGATTGTTGCAATTCAAAGAGGATTTTGATATTACAGTACAACTGGAAGGCGGTGAAATGTTTCTAAAAGCGTTAAATGGGAATGTCGGTTAAGGATTTTTAAAAAGGGGTCTGTAATTTGAAAAAAATCGAAAAATTATATGAGACGGCGAAGCAGCGTTACGCAGAGCTGGGCGTTGACACCGACAAGGCAATGGAGCGGCTGAGCAAGATTGCAATATCGCTGCACTGCTGGCAGGGAGATGACGTAGCCGGATTCGAAAGCTCGTCAGGGCGAAGCCCGCCTCCGCTGAGGGACGCCTTACGGCGGAAGCCCGGCAGTAAAGAAGGCCTCAGCGGTGGCGGCCTGCCCGCCGTACAATACTCCGGGCAGGCGGGCATAATGGCTACAGGCGCTTATCCCGGAAAGGCACGGACGGCTGATGAGCTGCGGGCGGATATGGAGATGGCGATGAGCTTGATACCAGGCAAACACCGGTTGAACCTGCACGCAATGTACGCCGAGACCAAAGGTAAGCTCGAGCGCAACGAGCTGGAGCCGGAGCATTTTGCAGCGTGGATTGACTGGGCCAAGGCAAACGGTCTGGGAATGGATTTCAACGGGACGTTTTTTGCACATCCGAAAGCCCAGAGCGGCTTTACACTGTCCAGCGCCGACGAAAAGATACGCACGTTCTGGGTTGAGCATGGCATCGTGTGCCGAAAGATAGGGGCCGCGATGGGAAAAAAACTGGGTACGCCGTGTGTAACTAACGTGTGGATTCCGGACGGCTATAAAGACGTTCCGGTGGACCGCAAAGGACCTCGCGAGCGACTGCGAAAATCGCTCGATGAGATATTTGCTGAAAAGATAGACCGAAGGGTACTTCTGGATTCGGTAGAGAGCAAACTTTTTGGCATTGGCTCAGAGAGTTATGTTGTCGGCTCGCATGAGTTCTATATGGGCTATGCTATTGAAAATAAAATACTACTTTGCTTGGACACTGGACATTTTCATCCGACAGAGGTTGTTTCTGATAAGATATCCTCGGTCTTGACCTTTCTTGACGAGATACTGCTCCATATCAGCAGGGGCGTGCGGTGGGACAGCGACCACGTGGTTATTCTCTCGGACGAGCTGTGTGCCATCGCCCAGGAGCTCGTCCGCGGCGATTATCTTCAGAGGGTGCACATCGGCCTTGACTTTTTTGACGCCAGCATCAACCGGGTGGCGGCATGGGCGATAGGGGCTCGTTGTGTGCTTAAGGCCCTGCTGATTGCTTTGCTGGAGCCGACGGACAAGCTGCGCCAGATGGAGGCCCGCGCCAACTACACCGCTCGACTGGCAATGCTGGAAGAGCTCAAAACCCTGCCCTTCGGAGCAGTCTGGGATTACTACTGCCTACGGGCAGACGTTCCACCCGGACCGGATTGGCTAAAGGCGGTAAGCGATTACGAGGCTAAAGTAACAAGGGAGCGAGCGAATATCGAATATTGAATGATGAATAATGAATAACGAATCGTCAAAGGGTTGCGGTTGCGAGGCTCGTATCGGTTGCGTTGAACGTATGACGTCAGACGACTCGTCTCGGCGAAGGCGCCGAGCCGTAGCCTGGAACGAGCAGCGCAACCGATGGACGATAAACGTATGCGGGGTAGTGCAATAAAAGGATTGGACTTGCTCTATGAATTTGAGCGCGAGCCGGTCTCCAAGGACAAGCTTCTGCCGGGCAAACATTTTGCCGGCGTTTATGCCGGCGAGCATGTTGCCGGAACGGAGTTCGTCATAGGCGCACTTTTTGTCGCCTGGGGTGCAAGCGCCTTCGACATATTTGTAGGCTTGCTCCTGGGAAACCTGATGGCAGTGCTGACCTGGACATTTGTTTGCGCTCCAATTGCGGTTGCGACGCGCCTGACTTTGTACTGGTATCTTCGCAAGATTGCCGGGCCGGTTACAACTGCGATTTACAATGTTCTAAATGCTATATTGTTCTGTATTTTAGCCGGATGTATGATAACGGTATCGGCCTCTGCGATACGCATTCCGTTCGGCATCGAGGAGCAAACAGGCTGGTTTCCGACGGATATTAGGTTTGTTCTGGTCGTACTCGGCGTTGGTGCGGTTGTAGTTACGTTGGCGATTCTTGGTTTCAAGAAGCTGGCGCAATTCGCAGAGGTTTGTTCGCCCTGGATGTTTTTGATGTTCATCGCAGGGGCGGTGGCTATGCTTCCGGGCTTAGCTGCCAGGGAAATCGGCGGGCAAATCGCCAGTTTCCAGGATTTCTGGACGCTGGCGAACAAGTCGATTTGGACGGGAGTTGCGCCGAAAGGCAATCCTCAAATTACATTCTGGCAGGTGGCGGCTTTTGCGTGGATATGCAATCTGGCGATGCACGGTGGGCTGTCGGATATGGCACTTCTACGCTACGCCAGGAAGGCGTCGTATGGCTTATATTCAGCCTTCGGAATGTTCTTAGGACATTATTTGGCGTGGATATGTGCCGGTATTATGGGGGCCGCTACAGCTCTAATCCTGGGCAAGAATATGCGGGAGCTCGACGCCGGTAGCGTTGCATCGCAGGCTCTTGGTGTCTCAGGAATCATTACAGTTGTCATTGCCGGCTGGACGACTTCGAATCCGACCCTGTACCGGGCGGGACTGGCCTTTCAAGCAGTGACACCTGGCTGGCCTCGATGGCTGGTGACACTTGTGGCAGGAGCAGTTACGACGGTAATTGCATGTTCTCCATTTGTTTTTACCAAACTGCTGGATTTCGTCGGTTACTATGGCTTATTGCTCATGCCTGTCGGGTCGATTGTTTTTCTCGAGCACTGGATTTTTCCGAAGCTGGGCTTGACGCAATTCTGGTTTTCCCGCAAGAAGCTTGCGGTAAGCTGGCCAGTCTTGCTTAGCTGGGGCATTGCCATCGCAGCAGCCTTGACGCTTGAGCAAACAGGAACCCTGCATTTGTTCTTTTTGTTTGTGCCGGTTTGGCTGCTGACTGCAGTGCTCTACATCATCTTTGCTTCGATGGCCGGCGCTCGTGAGAAGCTCGACGAACAACCGGAAGAACAAGTGCCCAGGAATGTCACTGCCGAATCACCGACGAGTAAACGTCGAGCCGATAACCGGGCTGAGCTAAAAAAAGACACCGGCAAAGACCCCCTATTATGGATTTCGGGAATTATTGCCGCTGCATCGCTGCTTACGTGCCTGATTCTGCCGATTTGGGTGTATGTTACTGGCGACAGCCGATACGAACAGAACTTCGCGACTTTTAAGAGTATACTCATCTGGCCGACCTTAATATACTTTGTAGCTGGGACTATCTGGGCCGTCAAAAGAGACAAATCAAATTAGCCGTTAAAGAGAGGTAATGTGCGTCATCGACGATTAGTATTTTTTTTGTATCTCTACGCCGATATCTCGTACGAGTTTAATTATTAACCAGAGCGTTTTCCACAAGCTCGTCTTTTTCTACAAGTAAACCCTCTGTTGTAGCGTCAGCGGTCAATGGTAGAGAGATGGTAAAGGTTGTGCCCTGGTTTACTTCACTTTCGACCTCAATTTTGCCGCCGTGCATCTCGACTAATTTCTTTGCAATTGCAAGTCCCAAGCCGGTTCCTTCTTCTCCTGGGCGTGCTTTTCTGCCAAATTGGGTGAACTTATCGAACAACTTTGGGATATCTTCCTTTGCGATTCCCACGCCCGAATCCTGGACAGATACCAAAACTTCATCATCTTGCTTTTTACAACTTATGTTGACCCAGCCCCCTACAGGGGTAAATTTGATGCTGTTGGAAATGAGATTTATTAGAACCTCGCGAGTCTTATCCGGGTCGAGACAAATCTCAATACCGTGTTCGGGGACTTCATAATCAAAAGAAAGAGCCTTCTGCCGGGCAAGGTTTTTATAATCAGAAACGGTATCTTTAACAAGCTCACAAATATCTACAACCGTTTTTTGCAGTTCGAGTCTTCCAGATTCTATTTTGGATATGTTCAGTAAAGAATCAACAAGCCTGCTAAGTCTTTTTACACTTTCCATTGCCGTAGTTAAAACATCTCTCTGCTCCTGCACTATTTTGCCTGGTATTTCATCCAGAACAAGCCTTATCGCTGCCATAATGACCGACAGTGGCGTGCGCAGCTCATGCGAAGCAGTGGAGATGAATTCGTCTTTTAACTGATTGTATTCTCTTAGTTTCTCGTTTGCATTCTTGAGTTTTTCCTCGGCTATTTGCAGCTCATGATTGTTCCGTTTCAGCTCTTCCGCTAATGCTTTTAATCCTTTTTCTGTTTGCTTGCGTTCGATGGCATAACGAATCGTACGAACCAGGATATTCTCTAACGGCAGACCCTTAACCAGATAATCTGCTGCACCGTTTTTTACCGCCAGAAGGCCGGTTTCATCATCATCCAATCCTGTCAACACCACAATAGGTATATGCGGCTCAACTTCGTTAATCTTTCGAACCGCCTCAATCCCCCTGCTGTCAGGAAGTCCCAAGTCAAGCAGGACAATATCGTATTCGGCTTTGCCCAAGCACTCAATAGCCTCCGAGAGACGTCCAACTGAGTCAACAGTAAATTCGACAGGCTGCGGACACTTATCCAGAAGCCGTTTGGCTAATCGCCTGTCAGCTATATCATCGTCGACCAGCAAAACTCTTATCAGGTCCTTATCAATACGAGTTTGCGTTCTTTCAGTCTCCATTTGGCAGCTCACTTAACGTCCAATACTTATGGATTATTTTGACGGCTTCGGTAAGCTTCTGATAACCTGCGGGCTTGACTATATAACCAGCCGCACCAAACCTGAAACTCTCAATTACATTTTCTTCAGTACCGGCGTTGGATAACACGATAATGGGAATCTGCGCCAGAACATCATCTGCCTTTACGAACCTGAGAAATTCTAAGCCGCCCATTTCCGGCGTATTTAAATCCGTTAGAATAATAAAAGGTTTCTTATTGTTCTGGCACCTTAGATACTCCAAGGCTTCTTTGCAATTGGCCAAATGAACCACAGAATTCGATATTTTCAAATCCTCAAGTACACGATTAAATAGCATCGCATCAGCGCGGTCATCGTCAACAAGCAGGATTGGTTTTGAGTTCAGCATCTGTTACCCCCATTCTTGCTTTGGCAACATAAAAAGTAATGATTTTTATTTGTTCTGCCCATATAGATTTTTCATACACGTCGCCCTCATTCCTGCAATTCCAAGACATAATCCTTTGTCCCGTCGTTGAGTATCACCCTATTTTGCTCAATCCGTTTAACAGTCTTGTCACCAATCTTGTCGCCCTCGCGTACGATTGATTTGCCTATTACTGCCCGGCTCCCTTCATCATTCCAAATAATACAGGAAAGTGCCAAATCGGAAATTTCGCCTGCCTCTTCTTCTCTTTTCAGCCATGCAAAGGGGTCCTTCCCCCAATCGACAAATTCGGTTCTCCTCCTCGGCACTTTTCTGTCTACCGGTATTGCTTGGTCAAAGGTGACTAATGAGGTAGTTGACGAGACACCTTGTGTCTTCTTGCTCTTTGGTACCCAGACAAAGATAGCTGCAGTCACAAGGACAAGCAAAATGGCCAATTTTCTATTGCTTTGCACTTTATATTTCCACATACAGGTTGAGTACGAGTTCCACACTTAATTTGGGCAGATTATTTTCTCCAGGGCGTATGGACAAGCTTTCTACTTCTGCAATGCTGTGAGAAAATCCTTCAACATAGGCCAGGAACCGGCCTACACTCTTGTATTCCGATTCTATCGTAAAGCTAATGGGCAGCTTCTGGATACCTGCTTGTGTTGTCTGCTGTAACTGGCCTGGCGAAATAGAACGAAAATTAAACCCAAGCTCTCTCCCTTTTTCAGTTAGCTCAGCGATCGCCTGAGGAACCTCATTTCGCTGTATCATCTGGCCTTTTACGTCCGACTTTTCCGATGCAGCGATGGCACCGCGTTGATTCAACAATTTAGTTTCCTCCTCACGGAGTCTGTCTGCTGCATTATGTAGCTTAATCATCAACGGCCTGTATGCAAAGATTAGGACAATCAGGCCGGATAGCACACAGCAGCCGTACAGAATAAGCAGCGTCTTAGAAGACCCTAAGCTTTTTATTAACCTAATCATTCTATTTGTAGTTTTCCCTCCCCCCGCACTAATTGGCTTATCTTCGGAAGGGAAAAATGCTCCTATAGTTTTACCAATTAGTGCGGGGCTTCATTCAACCCCTAACCTTAGCTCAAAGGTATTTAGTCCATCCTGGGATGAACCCTTTGTGGATATTAAATTTACTTCCCTAAAAATCCCTTCTTCTAATGAGCGCATAAATTCGGTAAGAACCTGCTCTGTTGCCAGAGGAGAAGATTTGATTTGGCCTTTTAAGGTAAGTATGTCCTTTTGAGCATTAATTTCAGTTAGACAGATTTGTTCAGGAATAAGATTGGATATTTCCTTTAACGCGTCGCTCCAACAAATTCGCTGGTTTAAAATACCACCTAAGAAGGCCCTTTTTGGCAGTTGCTCTATCTGGGGCGCTAAGGCCCCAAGCTCAAGTTCCGCTGCGGCGATACGCTTATCGTAAGTGCTGAGGCTTAAGCTCATTCCTGCATACAATAAGACCAGGATTACGACAACCGCCGTAACCAGCGCTTTAATTGAGGACCGCTTAATTAATAATCTGGTTTGCTGCTTTATCTCCACAGGCAAAAGATTGATAACACCTGGTGAAGCCAAAGCAGCTCCTAAGGCCGAGGCAAAACTGTGTACAGCTTCCGGCTCATCGCTGAGCAATGAAGGTCCGCTTGATGGAAACGCCATGAGCGGATTTCCCAGCCGGACAGGGATACCAAGACTTTCGTTTAAGTATTTGGCCAGATTCTTAAGGCTGCTCCCTCCCCCCAACAATAACAACAACTCAACCGGTGCGCATTGTTCCTTTTCGCGATAAAAGGCAAAAGAGCGTTCAACCTCCGTTGCAAGTTTCTCTAAATTGGGACGGAGCAGGGAAATAAGCTGTGCACGAGTAATTTTGTTGTCTAATATCCTGGAATCGTCGGAATCGAGGATTCCGTACTCTTTCTTAATGCTCTCAGCCTCTTCCGACGTCAATTCCGTCTTTCCGAGATCGGACACAAGCGACTGTGTCATATCCTGTGTGAAATTATCCCCTGCTACAGGCAATTTGCGGCTAAATACAAGCTCTTCGTCTTGAAAAATAAAAAGCTCACTAAAATTATAGCCGACATCCAAAAGCGCAACTATCCGATTCTCTTTTGGACAAAGATTAGTTATGACATTTTTTAGGGCAAAGCCATGTTGGGTAAATAAAGAAGGCCCGAGCTTTGCAAGGCTTAGTAAATCAAGGTATCTCGTGACTGTTTTTTGAGGACAGCAGGCTACAGCGACTTTGAATCTTTTAACTCCGCCTTCGTTAATTTCCGCAATGATTTCGTAATCAATGACTGCCTGGTCTATCGGAAAAGATATAAAATTCCTCATTTCCCATTTGAGGGCCTCAAGGATTTCAGATTCGGGCATGAAGGGGATGACAGATATTTTCGTACAGTTCTGGGGGCAATTTATGACCACATTAATTTTCGCCTCTTTTGTATTGATGTCCCGGAACAAATCTTTTAGCGCATCTAATTGGCTATCCTGACTGTCTTTGTGAGAGTCTATTTCCTGCAACTTAAGCTTCGAAATAACTAATGTGCCTTGCTGATGGGCAAGCTCGGCTAACTTTATTGAGCAGCTTCCTATGTCCAGACCAATAAGCCTGTCTTTCCTGGGCAGAAATTTGGATGTTTTAAAAAGAGAATTTACCATCTTAGATTTCATTCCAATCGTTCTGCACTGTAATTGTAGCCTCGCCTGAAAAACTAAAATCCAGAGGCATAGGGTCCCATATATCTGGATTATAGGTTACAGTAAAATTTCTTCCGTTCTCCATACTAATACTATTAGTGGCTAATATCGTGCCGTTAAATGTGGTGTTACTCATATAATCAAAAGTAATGTTGCCGCCGCTGAAAATCAGTCCATTGATTGCGCTATTCTGCAAACCAACTCTTTGCGCAGGATTGCCCGTATCTGTGCTGGTAATACTGCCGCCGGCATAAAGAGCAGGGTAATTCTGGTTAGGGTCGTAAAGCGCGGGGTCTATAAAGACATTATTTGCCTTACCGTTAAAATCAATCCTTTTTTCACAAATGACTGAGCCTTCTATCCTTGCATTGTCTCCTATGGTCGCTTTGTTTGTTATATACCAGATGCCTGTATAAGTGGCATTTGCAAACGTCTTATTGGTTGCGACTTGGCCGGCGGCATAAGCAAGAGCATAGTAGGTACTGAGAGTCAAATCTCCATTGATTTTTGCCTGTTCGTCCCCTTGATATACATCACCCGTAATTGTCAAGCCAGCAGGAAGCGGCTCCGGCAGCACCGAGGTAAAGCAGCTTACATTACCATCTATCATCCCACTGGAGTTGGTAAGCTTAAGATAAGTACCATCGGCATGTATACTTCGCTCTATAACGGCAGGGGTAACTACAAAGCTCTGCGTTATCTGTCTACTAATTGCCCCAACCGTTCCTGTTGATGAAATCGTATAAGTGTCGGTGGGCTGTTCGAAAGAAGCCTGCACCGAATAGCTGCCATCTCCCAGATTTTCATTTAAATTCGGGTGATTATCCCGGTAATCCTGCTCGTACTTAAGAAAAAAAACGTATCTCTGAAGTCCAGCCTCAGCCAGGTAAAAAGCCTTACTGGAGTCTATTTGTGCGCCGGTACTTCTTGTGCTATGCTGCACAAAACCCAGATATGCCCCGACCACTGAAGTCAAGGTAATCATCACAAACAACGTGAATAGTAAGGCCTGCCCGCCGTACCATCCTTCGGATGTTCCTTCTCCTGCATTGGATACTCTGGGCAGGCGGGCCTGCCCGCCGTACCATCTTTCGGATGTTCCTTCTCCTGCATTGGATACTCTGGGCAGGCGGGCCGCCCCCTTTTTGCAGTGGTTTACAGTTGATTTTTGCCTTATTGGAAAGAGTCTCATAAGTTTCTCGGTCTGACTTTTGTTCTGGTCCTTACTATTTCGCCGCTTCTTTGTACTACAAAGTCGAGTGTGACCTGAGTACCATCCGACTCTATGGTTAAAGCTGTTGCCGGTGCCGCGGCGTCGGGGGAAACAAGGTCTCTTAGAATCAGCGTCCCTTCTCCCGAAGCTGGGTCATCTTCCTGAGTAATATTAGCCTTGTGCAAATTGTAAAGGTCTTCTGTATAGCTGGAATCAAAAGATGTATCGGCTGAATTGTACAGATAAAACACACAGGTATTTCCTTCGTTGTCGATGAACCGAATTGTTTTTGCAATGGAATCATATTGGCTCAGTCTGCCGTTGGTCATTTCTTTCAAATCCCTAACTGTTTTCTCCATTGCATAACTTACGTCTTCCCTGATTCCGGCACGTGTTAAGCCTATGTCCCAGGCACGCAGACTTACAACAAACAAAAAACCACTTACGCCTAACAAAATCGCAAGAAGCAAAAGCACTATCAAAGTCTCTATGAGAGTAAAGCCTCGGTTCGTGACTTTTATTTGCCCCCATTCTTGTATGATAACCGCCAATCTGCGGTTCAATAGTTTGCGATATATGTACGTAATTGGATAGATTTTTGACCGCCTTTTTGCGTCCACCGTACTTCCACCTGCACATCTTTTAAATCAGTATCGACCTCGCTTACAGTTACGATGCGGTCATCTACAAAAGAGAAGCCCGGTATCGAGCTTTCTGTTGCCGAAGTAACAGAGCTATAATCGCTGTCTTTTAGCTCCTCAAGTTTTTCATTAGCCAGATTGAGCGCTATCAGACTATATTCGATATCGCAATCAGCGAATATCACAACGCCCATCAGTTGCATCAATACCATCAAACCGCTGGCAGCAAGGATAAAGGCAATGAGCAGCTCAATCAAAGTGAAACCTTGTCTCATATTTCTCACAACATAACTGTACTAATACTTTGTGACCGCCTGATTGACGAAAGTGATTTCCGTTTCAAGCCGGAATCCGGACTTATTCAAATAATCCTCGATTCTGCATCAAAGCTCGCTCCGGGGACAACCGAATCGGGGCGGAATAACAACTCGTCAAATCACAAGATACAGACCAGACAGCAGCTCAAAAACCGCCTGTCCCGGCTTCTGCATTAGTGATATAGATGTCGTCGCCGACAGTGCCCTGAATTACTCCTGAGGTATTAATTCCCGTGATGCCGGCCGTACCATCTGGACCTACGGAGAAAATAACATAATACTCTGAGGTAGTGGCACTGCTTGTAGCGTATCGATATTCAGTACTTCCTCCGGCTATAAAGGGATCATAAAGTGTTGAAGCAACTATTGTGGGGCCGTTACCAGGAAGCGACGATTGCCAAGTTGTGTCTACAGTTGTTGTTTGGTTGGGATATGTCCTGCTATTGTGAATATAATACGATTCAACTGCAGTAGCCAATGTACGCAGCTCTCCAGCAGCCTTAGCAGTGTTTCCTTCATCTTGCATACCCTTAAAGTGCGGCAGCGCAATCCCAATCAGAATCGCCATCACTGCTATTACTATCATCAGCTCAATTAAAGTAAATCCTCTTTTCATCCGCATTTCTCCTTTCTGTTCCTTTAGTGAAACATAGTTTCATTTTTTCCAAAAATCTACCGGGTTCTACTTTCTTAATATTTTGACCATGTTAAACATCGGCAAAAGCATGGAGGCCATCGTAAAAGCCACGACTACCCCCATCACGACTAAAAGTATTGGTTCCAGACTGGCGACCAATCTCTTGATGCTGTAACTCAGGGCACGGTCGTAAAAGTCACTGACCTTATTTAGCATATTTTCTAAGTTTCCGGATTCTTCACCTACGGCTATCATCTGAACGGCATCTGGCGGAAACTCTTCGCTGACCTTAAGGCTTTCTGCCAGCCTTTCACCTTTTTCTGTGGACCGGCGTATCTGCCTGATAACCCGTCCTAACACCTGGTTATTCACCACATCACTAACGATGTCCAGGGACTCTAAAATAGGTACGCCGCTGCCGACCAGGGTAGACAATGTGCGAGCAAAACGGCAAATGCAACTCTTGCGAACTATCGGCCCTAAGATAGGCAGTTGCAAACTGACTTTGTCGAATCTGAACTTACCTGCCTTGGTTCTTATGTATCTTCTGACGCCCAAGACTATTAGTACGCCCGAAAAAATAATCGCATACCAGAAGTGCCGAATAGCCGTACCTATGCCGTAAAGGATGATTGTGGGTAGAGGCAAGCTGATTTGTGCACGATTGAATATCTCTACAAATCTCGGAATAAGTATAGTAGCTAAAAAAACAATTACCCCCGTGGCTGCCGCAATTAGGATGATGGGATAATATAAGGCTTCTTTTATCTTCCGTTGCAAATCCGCCTGGTTCTCGGCAAATTCGGCGTATCTATTCAAGACCTTATCTAAACCCCCACTGGCCTCACCAGCCCTGACCATACTTACAAGAAGACCCGGGAAGACGCGCGGGTATTTTGCAAGAGCCTGCGACAAGCTCTCTCCTGCCTCTATGCTTCGAGATACGCAGCCTATCACTTCGCTAAGCCTCTTATTTTCATTTTGCTTTTGCAAAGTGACAAGGCTGGTTGATATACTCAAGCCGGAATTTAACATGTTGGCTAACTGAACATTAAACATAACAACATCTTGGTTTTTTATTCGCCGAAAATTCCACCCTAATTGTTCCAGTTTTAAGCCGATGGGTACCTCGGTGATTGTTACCGGTGTATATCCCATCCGTCGCAGTTTCTCCGCCACTTCTTCTTGCAAGAGAGCCTCTATTACACCCCTGACCAATTTACCCGTGTTGTCTCTGGCTCGATAGTTGAAAGCGAACAAGACTTATGCCTCCTCGCTAACACGCATAACTTCCTGTTTTGTAGTTATGCCACTTTCTATCTTTCTCTGCCCATCTTCGCGAAGTAATAACATTCCTGCATCAATTGCGGCTTTGCGTATCTCATCAGATGAAGCCTTTGCAGTGATTAATCCTCTGATTTTTTCATCGGGTATCATTAACTCAAAAATCCCTATTCGCCCTTTAAAGCCGGCCTGGAGGCACACCTTGCAGCCTTCACCTTTACATTCGGCGCAAATTGTGCGCACTAACCGCTGCGACAGCACCCCAATAACGGAGGACGAAATCAGAAACGGCTCGACCCCCATATCAACAAGCCTGGTGACTGCGCTTGGGGCATCGTTGGTATGAAGAGTGGAAAAAACAAGATGGCCGGTTAATGCTGCCTGAACAGCCGCTTTCGCTGTCTCTACGTTACGAATTTCTCCAACCATAATGATATCGGGGTCCTGTCTTAAAACAGCAGACAGAGCCTCGGCGAATCTAAGTCCGATTTTAGGATTGATTTGCATCTGACGAATACCCGTGAGATGGTATTCGACCGGGTCCTCAATTGTAATGATATTCTTATCTTCAGAATTTATCGCATTCAGGGAAGCATACAGTGTAGTAGTTTTACCCGAGCCCGTAGGCCCGCAAACTAATATTATGCCGTGTGGATAGCAAATTAATTTCTCATATTGAATCAGGATAGAAGGCGAAAAGCCTAATTGCTTTAGTTCCAGAATTACTTGGCTTCTATCCAAGATACGCAAAACCACATTTTCGCCAAAGATAGTAGGAATACATGATACGCGAATATCGATATCTCGGCCTTCCATCTTCATCTGAATACGGCCATCTTGCGGAGCTCTTCTCTCGGATATGTCCAAGTTAGCCATTACTTTAATGCGGGAGATAACCGCGGACTGCAAATACTTAGGCGGCCCGGTGCGCTCATGGAGCAGTCCGTCTATCCTGAATCTGATTTTAAGTGTATCTTCCTCCGGTTCGATATGGATGTCACTGGCTCTTTGGCGCACCGCCTCGATAATCACCATATTAACCAGCTTTATTACCGGCGGCTCTTCGACAATCCCCCGGAGCTTCTTTAACTCCGGCTCTTGGCCCGGCTTGATTTCCAACTTTTCCCTGTCTAAACTCCCGATTACCCCTTCCAGCGTTCCTTTAACACGGTAATGTTGATCCAGCGCCTTTTTAACCTCTGTTTCTGTGGCCAGTGCCGGCTCGATATTAAAACCGGTCTTCATATGCAGTTCATCCAGCGCGAAGACATCTGAAGGATCAACCATAGCCACGGTTAAGTTGTCGCCGATTCTCAAGATGGGAATGAGAAGATGTTTTCTGGCAAGGCCCTCCGGTACTAAATCGATGATCTCCGGCTCAATAAGATAATTGGTTAAATCGATATATGGCAGGTTAAATTGTTGACTCAAGAACGCAGTTAAATCCTCCTCGCTGATTAAGCCTTTCTCAGCAAGAATTTTCCTTAAAGGTTTTGCGCATGCTCCGGTTTCGAGTTCAGCCCGTCTGAGCTGTTCGGCAGTAATAAGTCCTTTTTCCACCAGACTTTCACCAAGCAATTTTTTCTGGGCTATTGCCATCGTACGTGTTACTGCTTTATTAGTTCTTTAATCTTCGCAAGTAAGACTTCCGGTTCAAAAGGCTTGGTTATATATGCGTCAGCACCGACCTCTTGGCCAAGCTTTACATCTTTCTCCTGTGCTTTTGCCGTAAAAAATATTACAGGTATCTTCGCGTATCTCGTATCTTTTTTAAGCAGTCCGCAAACCTTATAACCATCCATCTTAGGCAACATCAAATCGAGTACGATTAAATCGGGTTTTTCAGTTTTTGCCTTTTCGAGTCCTTCCTGACCGTCTCTGGCGATTATGACTTCGTAACAATGATGCTCGAGGTACATTTTAACCAACTTGACGATATCCTCTGTGTCATCGACGACAAGGATTCTCTTGGTTTCTTTTTCCTCCTTTTCGCCTTTTTCAAGTACCACTGGTATCATAATAGCTATCCAAGGTAACAAGCTCGTGAATCGTGAATAGTTGTTAGTGAATCGTATCTCGAATCACGAACCACGATTCACGAACCACGAACCACGATTCACGAACCACGAACCACGATTCACGAACCACGATTCACGAACCACGAATCACGAACCACGAATCACGAACCACGATTCACGAACCACGAACCACGATTCACGAACCACGACTAATTGGCAGTTTCCAAAATAACCCCCCATTCATACTACAGATTTTGTCTGTCTGTAGTGTGGGCTATTCTCTAACTCAGAAACACATCCTGTTGTCTTTGTTTAAGTCGTCAAGTTTTTGTTATAAGTTTAGTTGCCCAGCACTAATTGGCTAATATTTCGAAGAAAAAAATAGCTAAGATGTATTACCAATTAGTGCTGGGTTATAGGACCGGCTGCCCAGCACTAATTGGCTAATATTTCGAAGAAAAAATTTTTTATGAGGTCTTACCAATTAGTGCTGGGCCGAACTTCTCAATGCTTTTTCTAAAGGCAGGAATTTTGCCGAATGTAGGAATTTTTTCTAATGTAGGAGCGCTGGCTGCCAGACAAGGCCTGCCCGCCGTACGAGACCTGCCCGACGTACAAGACCTGCCCGCCGTACAAGACTCTGGGCAGGCGGGCTCTGGGCAGGCGGGATGAACGAGCAAAACCAAAGGTGTTCTTATAGCCTTAATAGAAGGCCAAAAGACAGCCGAACTATAGTTGGCCTATGGCCCTGGTTCCGACCGATACAGCCGAATGTCGTCAAAGTACAATTTACCGCTGGCGCCATTGCCGTCAATCCCGACAGCAAGCTTAGTAACCCTCTGCAGGTTCACGTTAAGCGCTGCAAGGTCGATATTCCACTGCTTCCACTGCACTTTCGCTATGTCACCCGCATCACCATTATAAACCACCTTGGAGTTGTTGACCTTAATGTACAACTGCCCGCTGTTCCCTGCGGTACCGTATAAGTACAGCACTAATGTCGCAACGCTGGCTTTGGTCCAATCCTGCCCAACGGCAAAAGTCCGCTCGGCCTCTGAATATGCTTTGCCGGCTGTGTTGCTGTAGGCGAACGGCATCGACTGCTTATTACTGTGAACGATATTTTTCTCGCAAAAAGGAGGATTCTCATAACCAACGATAGAACCGTTTGTCGTGGTGCCGTATCCGTCTATCCACGTATTAAATATCCTTTTGCTCGCGGGGTCAGTAGTGTCAAGGTCGTTGTAGCTCTCGAAATCGTCCACGATAAGGAACTGGCGTGTCGTGAAAGTCCAGACATCACCCTCCCAAGTTGCAGGAGTTTCGGCCATATTGATTTCGTTAATCTTCCAGTAGTAAGTCGTGCTTAAATCGAGGGACAAGGGACCATAGCTGGTCTTAGTCACCGTAGTAACAGGTGCCGTACCACCTACCACAGCTTGCTGGTCAGTGCTAAGATACACATCGTGCTTGGCCGCTTCTCTGCCCAACTGCCAGCTAAGGACCACATCCACATCCACATCTGTTGCCCCAGAACCCGGATTGGGTTCTCTTGCATGCATAGGTATGTAGAAAAAGCGGACCTCGCTCAGACCATATTGATTCAGGATGCCTCCCCAATTGCTCTTAGCTGTGAGCCTGACGTACTTTGCTGCTACACCACCCATGTCAACAGTGGTATTGTGTTCGTAGTTGGGCATACCAAGTGCCCGAGTAAACTGGTGAGTAGTACCCAAGGTTGTATAGTCGGTACCATTGACAGAATATTCAATGGCAACATCTTTGAACCCGAAACCAATCATTGACTCCAAACTGTCATTAGAATTCCATACCCACAGCTCATGCAGTTTATAAACCTTGTCGAATTCGAATTTGATCCAGGTCGGCTGTGGCCCTGCAGCAATGCTCAGCCACATATTGTTGTCGCCTTCTTTACCGTGCAATAAACCGCTCGTATCCAGTCCTGAGCCATTGACGGTATTCTCTGCTCCACGATTGGCTGCCTGGCTGGAAGCTGTAGCAGTTACGTTCTCGAGGGGATAGGCAATTGGCTCGGTCGTAAATTGCCAGACATTGCCTTCATCCCAGCCGGTAGTTCTGTTGGCCTCATCGATTCGCCAATAGTAGGTTGTGCTGAAATCGAGAAGTCCAGCAGCGTCGTAGCTGTTAGCGTCCTGCGTGGCCACCACAGCAGTTCCGCTTCTTACGTTGTCGAAATTGTCGCTGAGGATGACTTTATGTTTGGGCGACAATCCTTCAACATACCCTCCCGGCGTCCAGCTTAGAACCGTCTTCCAAGACACGCCTTCTGCTTTATTGGGCGGGTTTGGATTATAAGCCAGCTCCGCGCTGCGTTCTGCTGTCACTATGATGTTGTCGATCGCCCACCACCAGTCATTACCGGCATCAAACAAACCGAACTTAAGAACCATCTTTGTGGCCCCCGCGGGGTTGTCCACATCGACAAAGATGGTTTGGTTGGTCGAGTTGTCATCCTTGAAGTTTTTGCCGGTCGGATTTGACTCCCACCGGAACAGCTCGATCGGGTTTGCTCCATCAAAAGAAACGGTCAGATTCGCTGTCTGGTGATAGTCAGTATCATACTCCGGACGCCAGCTCGAATCAAACTGGAGCTTAACTGTACCGGCCTTAGAAGCTGAAATATCAACTGCAGGCGTACTGAGCCATGTATCATAAGGATTCGCCGAAATAGGTCCTGGATGAGGCGCGTCATCCCACTCATCCGGATCGGCCACGGCAATAGTGCCCCGTGCTAACACGAATTCTGAACGCCTTTGATCACCGGCTGTTTGCGTCCACCAATCCTTATTTGTGAAGGCCCAACCAGCCCACTCGGTCACACCATCAGTAGCCCGATCGCCAATACCGGGGACACCACTTTCGTCGATAGTCCAGCCGGCCGGCGGGATGTCCGTCCAGACTGCAGCTCCAGCGAGTCCCTCCTCCACCCTCGGTCCCAAAGTCAAACCTTCGAAATCCTCTGCAAGAACTATGTAGGTTTTTTGGGCCTGTGCCACACCGCCCAAAACTAAAACAAATATCAATATGACAAATTTACTTTTCATCTCTTTATCTCCTTCAAAAAGGTTAAGCGTAAGTAGGTCTCGGCTACTCGACAAAACAATCATTGTTTTCTAACAAAACAAGAAATAGAAATTGCAACTTCACCAAATTCAGTACTTGCCCCGTTAGAAATTTTATCCTCTTTGTGCTCCTCGTTCATAGTGTGGGCCTCGCCCCTTTTGGAATTTCTAACGGAGTCTGCTCAGGATGATTCTTTAACGACTTGACTTTACCTCCTTCCTTCGACAGGAATCCCTCTATTAGAAAGCCACAAGGGTTCCATAGACCAGAAAGCCAGAATCCACAGAACATAAATTATTTTATACCAAATTATCCGTTACACTTCAAGAAGAATTCACATGAAACTTCTTTTTAGAATCTTCTCCCTTAACGGTGCTCTAATAAAGCTTTAACAAATAGTTCAGTAGCCATTTTTCATGATTTTTATGAAAATTGAGGCTACATTAGTATTCGCAAACATTTATGGCAACTGGCCAAAAACCAGTCTGGTGCCAGCCCGATTGAGCTCGCCGAAGTTAAAAAAAGTCTCATCTGGGTATGTTCCATTAAAGTGTAAAGTGACTAAAGTTTGGAGTGCCTAAAGTTCCTAAAATTCTTTTAGGGTTGCGGTTGCGCGGCTCGTCACGGTTACGTTCAACGTATGACGATAAACGATACGAGTATCGCAACCGATAAACGAAAAACGCATCTTAGCTCACTTTAACTCACTTTAGGCACTTTAGCTCACTTTAGTCACTCATCCAAGGTGGTCGTCCTGTTTACGCAGCTTTGGCTGACACACGTCGACGGCGATGGAAACGATTACTTGGCTGACTCGTGATAAGGCATGCTGGCCTTGTAAAGTTCCAGGCGTGATTCTAACGTCGCCGTAGAGGCCTTAGGGTTGCTGCGGACTATCTCTATTGCCTTTAGTGTCGTCTGCACGGCCTGGTCGAATTGACCGGCTTCAGCATAGGCAGCGGCCAACGTGTCTAACAGTGGCGGCGACTTGTATGCTGTGGCCTTGCAGGCCCACTCGGCCAACTTGACCGCGCGATACCCGTCGCGGTGCACCCTTTCAGGTGAGGTCGCCAGCACCCATGCCAGATTGCTGGCAGTGGTCACGTCCCCAGGGTCTGCTTTGAAGGCGGTCTGGAGGTGGGCCAAGGCCTCACCATGCTGACCAGTGCTGCTGAAAAGTGCTCCCAGCAGGCTGTGAATCTTGGCACTATTGGGAATGAGAATAATAGCCTTGCGCGCATACAGAATGGCTTCCTTCTCCCGATGAAGTCGGGCCAGGCACGAGGCCAACAGGTACAGCGACTCAACGTGGTCCGGCTTTTCATTCAGGGCCTTGTGGAACTCCTCAATGGCCCGGGTGTACTGGTGGCGTTGCTCGTAAAAGGTCCCGGCGCGGTAATGTGTGTAGTAGTCTGCAAACTCCTGGCGGATCTCGGCGAACTGCTCCGGCTGGACGTTGACGAATTCCGGGATGTTCGCTGCGCGGTCCGCAGCAGTAAAATGCTCCAGAAGCACCGGAGGCGTGTCGTTGCCATCGGCGTCGACGTGAGTCAGCCAAAGCTGCGTAAAGGGGCCGCCCACCTTGGATACAAAGACCAGCCATTTACCATTGGGCGACCAACTGTGCCAGGAGTTCATCTTGTCGGGAAAGTTGCAGCGCATCTCCCTTGGCGTGCCGCCTGCCGACGGCATGATATAAAGTGTGCTATCAGGCCTTAGCAGCATGAACGAATCACTCTGGCAGAACACGACCCACTTGCCGTCGGGAGAAAATCGCGGGAAGTAGTTGCTCTTTCCGTTGTCGGACGCCCCGGGCAGCGGTGTAGGCTCGCCGCCTTTGCCGTCGTTGAAAGCGATGCGATAGATGTCGAAGCGGAACTTCTTGCCGCCTTCGAAAAACTCAGAGACTTCCTCCCGCGTGACCAGTGCAGAAGAAGGGTCTTTGAGATTGGGCAGCTTATAGCACTTGCTGCGTGCAAATAGGAGCGTCTTTCCATCTGGGCTCCATACGGGATTGCTCTGCACATACTGGCGATCGTCGGCACCGGGGAGCGCAAAGAACTCCTTGGTCTGCCGGTCATAGACCACCAGGATGCCCATGACAGGGAAGAAACGTTGGGAATAAAACAGGTCATCCACCGGTGCAAACACGGACCGGTCCTTGACCGTGCTGATGACGTAACGCCCGTCGGGAGAAATCTGAGACAGCAGCCCAAAGGTAGGTTCTTTATCTTCACAGCGATAATCGCTCCACGATATAACCTTGTCCTTTCCCAGGATGGTTTGGCGCTCAACCTCGGAAATCACATAAGAGCCCTTGTCGCTTCCGTAGTCTACGTCCATCGCTAACGTTCCGCCGTCGGAAGTGAAGGAATGGCAATTGCCACAGACCTTCATCTCTGTCAGCAGAGTGGGCGGCTTGTACGAAGACACATCTCCCAGACGCCATCGGATAGACTGGAGGTTCGTGAGGACGTGCAGAAACGGCAGCGGCACGTCGCGGTAGAAAATCGGTGCCCCTACAGCATCGTCCGAGGTACTGAGTTTGAAGCGCCCCCGCGACAAGCTTCGCTCGAAGTCCGTGTGAGAGAAACCTGTGATTGTAACCTCCGCTCCCCCCTTATCTTCCTTCGTAAGACAGGAAAGGGGGGAAGACGCGGGGGCCGTCTTGCCGCGGGATAGGCTCTTAATCCGCTCCCAGGTATCCGGGCTCGGCATCCATCGGCGGGGCTGGACCACCGGCGCCAGCGGTTCATAGGCGGCTGCGGCCTCTGAGATGGTCCTTGGGTCGTCATCGCGGGCCCGTGGCGGTGTCGTACCTTGCGTGAGGATGTACAGGTGATTGTTGGCATCGCTGGAGACCACGTCTATCAACCAGGTATCGGCCTGGGCAGCAGGGTCGCTCCACACGAATGTCGGAGCGGCCATATCCGGCGGGAACACAGCCCCATCCAGCGGGTAATCAATATCGAGCGAGAGCAGACCATCGGCTGTCGAAGCCTGCCCGCCGGACAAGCCCTTGGTTAGGCGGGCCGTCTGAACCGCTTGAAGAATCGCCTTTCGGAGTGTCTCATCAGATGTCGACAAGGTAGGCACTGAAAGGTCAAGGGTCACCGCGTTTTGCTCGCCGAGTAGGGCATGGGCGGCCGGCTTAGCCGGGCTCGTCTCGGTGGAGGCTTGCCGAGCCGTAGCCGCTCTGGCAAGTATCACAACTACAAGAACAACAAAAATGGCACGTCGCATAAGACAGGCTTCCTGACCTTTACAGCGTTGGAGATACTCTTGCATTCTTCGGCATACGCCCCAGCATACTTGAGGAACTGAATAATACCTTTGAGGACTATATTGGTAACTGGTAATTGGTAATTGCCAATCACAAATTTCCAATTACCAATCACCAAGCTTCACTTGGCAGGTTTCTCAGACGTCACATTTAGTTTATCTTGAATATCGACCTAAAAAAACAGGGCTGAAAGCATTCGGCCACAGCCCTGGTCCAAATCTTAACTAACAAAGTCGTCTAAACCGCTCGGCGTCTGCGG
>Ga0315312_1000449_pt1 | contig 48595 bp, 54 predicted proteins | sample TDP7_MG_FD_203629 | JGI IMG/M metagenome (GOLD analysis project Ga0315312, IMG submission 203629) | Freshwater sediment microbial communities from Lake Towuti, South Sulawesi, Indonesia - TDP7 | ecosystem: Environmental > Aquatic > Freshwater > Lake > Sediment | place: Indonesia: South Sulawesi... | reverse complement strand
CCTTACTGACTTGCTGAGCCACCTCCCTTATCAGCTCAGGGCTTACGACGGTACGCACGAACCCCTCCTTGAACGTTTCTTTAGAGAATCCAAATCTATTTGCCTTGAACGATCAAGACTTCTCAAATTAGAATCGTCATATTTCTTCAATACTTCTTTCAGCCTAAAGCTTGTAGTTAAGGCTACTGACGATTTTTTTCAGAAACTCCTGTAACTCTCCAAGGAATGAATAAAAGCCTTTCTCGTCTATCTCCGCCAGCAGCAAGGCACGCTCCTCGCCCCACTCAAACAGTTTTCCCGATTGCATCAAGCCAATTTTCCCCTTCAGATTCGTTCTGTATTTGCCGTAGAGCTTCAGCGCAAAATTCGTCTTATTCACTATGCACTTTTCGACGTCATCCAGCTTAACGCCAAACTTTGTGCAGATCAGGTACACATCGAGAAAATCTCTTGCTTTGGTCCCTTCCCTTGTTAGCAGCGCTCTGACTTTTTCGCTCAGTATCTCGCGTATGTCGTAGATGCTGAAAGGTATCTTCTGGGCGTATTCTGCATACTTGGGAAATAAAGCATCAAGCTCCTCATGTTTGCCTGTAAGCAGTCCGATAAGCTGTCCTTTCTTGGACGGAAAACACATGCTCTCGACAAAGTTGATTTGCACTTTGAGAAAGCTCCGTAGCTTCAGTATCTCAGAATCGTACCAGATCTTGAGCGTGCAAGTCTTGTTTCCTCCGCCGAATTCCATGTAATCAGCGTTGTCCTTCTCGCATGTGAAATCCAAGCCTTTGTTCTTGGCGATGTTCTCAAAAAGAGCGCCTGTCTTGTCGATTACTTTGGACAGGTATGATCTGATTTTCTTCTGCGACATCCCGGTGAACACATGCCGGTCTTTCCAAGTAAAATCGATGTCCTCGGAGAATCGCAGATATCCGAAGTAGCACTTTATGAGGCATGTGCCGCCTTTGAACAGAAAACTTTGGCTAAAGAAATCGTCCTTTGAGAGATCCAACAATATCTGGTGGAGAATGAGATCCTTCTCGATTAAGTCCCTTCTCTTGATGTCGAGAATTCTCGCAACCTCGTTTACAAAATCGGCTCTCATTCGATCAGTCTCCCTGCGATTTCCATCATGGTCTTCGGATACTTCTTTGCATAGCTCTTCATCTTCTCCTTCGACACGCTCTTTGCATAGTCACTGATGTCAGCGATTATTTTTTCGCTCGGCGTTCCGTGGTACCTCCAGATGTAAATGAAATCCAAAACGGTTTTCTCTGGATCGGAATATCTCAAGCCATTTTGTTTCTCGATGCCGAAATCCAACAGTCGGGAAGACAGCCTGTAGAACTTGAACTTGTACCCCGCTATGTTCATTGGATTGGCACGGAAAAGCAAGTCATTGACAACATCTTCGACCGAGAATGTTTCGTAAGTCATGTTGTTCAGCTTTAGCGCTGTATGCAGGCCGAAATACCAGTTGCTTACTTTCTTCAGTTCAAGCCCTTTAGCCACAAGCTCCAGATGGCTGTATTTAGCTCTGCCAAGCTTCGCTTCATCCAGCGACTTCACATAGAACACTCCTCTAAAGATTCTAATGAAATATTTCCGTTTCACAAAGTAGGAGACCACTGTCGCATAGTCAAGCTTGAACGTCCTACAGTAGGCTCTGAGCTCAGCTGTAGTCACGAATTCCTGCCCATCTATCCAGAGCTTTTTCAGCAAGTGACTCATTGGCATTTATATCACAACCAGACACAAAGTGTCCTATTATGATATATGTCATTAAATGATTTAAAGTTTCTGGTCCTGCTGGCTCCATTTCATAATTATATTTGCCTGTTCTTCCAGCCCTCCTCGGTGATGTCGTTGGATGGAAGATGCCCTAGTTTCTGAGTTCCTGATGGTGGCGGTCCCCTTGATCAGAAGACTCCCGCCAGCCATCCCGGAGAAGCCCGTCGGCCGAAAGCCGATCAGCTCCGAGCTCAAGGCCCTGGCCCTTTTGATAAAGGCTTGGCATGATCTGACCTACGATGATACGGTGGCGGAGCTGAGGGGTCACTGGGCGGAGTTCCAGAGGTACGGCTACGAGGAAATCCCTAGCGATACTACGCTCTGGAGGGCCATGAAGGTCATCCCTCCAGCATGGTTCCGGCAGCTGAACCAGGAGCTGAATGAGCTATTCGAGGGCGACGGCAGGTGGACGGGCGATGCTACGGGCTTCTCGGCCTCCACCTACATCAGGTGGAGGGATCTGACGGGCAACATCGAGAGCGCGAAGAGGGCCGCCCTGAAGCTCCACTACCTCATCCAGCTCTCCTTCCTCAATATCGCATGCATGGAGGTGACGGATGGCACCGCTGCAGATGCCCCTATGCTCAAGAGGCTGGTGAGGCAGCTGGGGCTGAAGGACATGGAGGAAGTCGCGCTGGACAGCGCCTACCTGTCGAGGAGGATTTGCACTATGCTCGCGGAGAGGGGAGTCCGGACGATACTCATCAGGCCCAAGAGGAACACCATGTCCAAAGGCCTGGGATCACCGGCATGGAAGTGGATGATGCACAATTACCTCGACGACGGAGATGGCTTCATGGAGAAGTACAACGCCATAAGGCCTAAGGCTGAGACGGCGATCAGGTCCCTCAAGAGGACCATAACACATTGGCTGAGGAGCAGGAAGGTGAGGATGCAGAGGAAGGAAGCCTACTCCTATGTCATCGCTTACAATGTCGTTAGAGCGGTCATAAACCCACTCAGGCTGATTTGAAATGGAGCCGGTAAGACCCCATTCCATCTTATACCCATTAGAAAGCACTAAAAAAGGGCAGTTCTAGGCTCCATTCCCCTATTTTTAAGGGTATCTTAATTGCATATACTTCTCGCATATAGTGAACTCCTTATGTTCTCGCTGGGCCGGGCACCCGCCCATCCATCTCAAGTACCATCACTCATGTGCCTGATCCTCCTCCATGCCTCCGCGAGAGCCTTCGCGTGCCTCTCGATCTCGTAGACCTTGCCGTAAGGCTTCAGCCCGGTGGTTTTGAACTCCGTACTGATAAGTGGCTTATGATCCGAGATCCTGATCACGACTCCGAACTCCTTACTGACTTGCTGAGCCACCTCCCTTATCAGCTCAGGGCTTACGACGGTACGCACGAACCCCTCCTTAATTTCTCGAGTGGCGGCCTCCCCCCTCCGCTTGATCAGCCTGTATTCCATCAAGCTTCTTGCGTTCACGGTCTCCAGATCGTCAGACATGATCACTATGCTGTCCTCCGTCTCCTCAACCCACCATGCCCCCCTGTTAGTTGCAATGTCCTTATCGCTAGTGCTCGCCTCGTTCACGGCCCACATCACTCCCGGCTTCTCCCTCTTGTATCCATAGCGGTACATCCCTTGGTGACGCCGTGCAGCGTATGGATCACCTCGTCCATGAGCTCTATCCTGTCCAACGTTCGATTCCTCGTCTTCATGTACACCTCCCTCCCCACCGTGTTGCACCACTCCTGCCAGTTCTCCCAGGCCTCCAGCATAGCCCTCGCGTGCCTCTCTATCTCGCGCAGCCTCTCCCCCTCGCCCAGGCCCCTGGCATCGAAGTGGGTCTCATAATACGGCTTCTCGCCAGAATAGAGCCCGATCTCCGTGCCATACTTCTCGTTCGCCCCCTTGGTCGCCCTCTCCGCCGCCTCCAGCTCGGTTATGAGTCCGGGGACCTTCCCCCTGAACTTCTCCCAGTTCCCCCTCCCCTTCAAAATGTTCTCATCCGAAAAATCGAAGTCGTACTCCTCCGAGGCCACATCGTTTACATCGTAGAATTTATCCGAATACACGTGTATGGCGCCATCTTGATCCTCCTCTACCCATTGGGCGCCGTGATTCATCGAGAGCCTATCTTTCCCCTTTATTCTATCTTCGTCAAAATATGCCGCCCATATGGCCTTCTCCAATTGGAACTTCTGAGCGATCGCATAAGGTTTGCCAGTTATGTCCTCAAGCAGTCCCTTGACTTTGTGGATGAAATCTGCCAAGGCTTCTGGCGCGGTCTCAGTCAAAGATCTTCACCTTCAGATCGGTTTTGGCCCACCCCTACGTGGTGGAGGGTTCTTTGTTTCCGGATCTTTAGCACCTTTATTGCTGCTGTTGCTGTTCGCGGGCGCTGGCCTCTCATTGCCCTTTGCGGTCCTGCTTCCTCCATCCTGCGCCTGCTAGCCCTGCTGTGAACTACTCTTGCCCCGAGGGTGCTGGCTTGGGTTCGGCTCTGATGCTGCTGTTGCCCTGCTGCTGGTCGCTATTGGCGGTCTTGCTTCCTTGTGCTCGCCCTCCATCTTGTTTCGGAGACTTTCTGTGAGGGATAATTCTCCGTACTCTTCGTTCTGTCATCGGGCAGTCTCATACAGAATGGATCTACCGGAAATCGATAACAGATAGCACTTAACTATGGGCATCTTGTGACTTCGATCCTACCTGTACAGTAATCGAGCTCTAACCTGACATTCCGTAGAAACTCCACCCCAATGGTCGTCTCCTCAACGGCCTCGAAGGTCTCGACAAACCCGTCGAGATGCAGATCCAGGCCTTCGGAAATCAACTTGGCATACGTTCCGGTGGAATTCCTTGTAGAACCGTCGGCCAAGATGATCTGGCGTCTCTGAGGTGCGATTTGATGCAGGAGGAGCTCCTTGAACACGTTTTCAGGGACCAGCACGAATCCCTCATATCCCGAGTCTATGACCGCGAGGATCTCCCCTTCCCTTGGATAACGTGCACCCATCAGGGGATTTTCTAGGGCAAGCCTCACAACTGGCGTCGAGTCCAGGAAATACGCGCTCATTGCCTTCTGGCCCTAACACCGGCTCTGGCCACCGGCCGCACAACCTGCGATGACACTATTCGCAGACCCCGAGGATCCACGCCTCTTTCCTTGAGTGCCCTCGCGAGGTCATCGAGGTCATTCGCCTCAGATATGAGCTTATCGCCCTTGAAGGCGCGGAAGACGACCGATTTCGGGGAGCTGGAAGCCTCCAGCCTTGCTATGTAGCTGCGAATCGCCTTGTCGATGACCTCCGATAGACTCCCTCGACTTGAACCATAGAGCTGCTCTACTATCCTGCGGAGCATCTCCTCGGTCTCGTCCTTCAGGACTATGGTTAAAGTGCCCATGGATAACAAATATACATACATAGTATTTAAATATTATGTATTATTCCATCGTGTCCGACCCTCACCTTCACCACCCTGAACTCTATCCCGCCCAGCTGGTGATGAGCTCCTTGCTTTAGCTCCCTGCTATGTAGAAGGCCCTCGTCCCCTGTTCCTGATGCCGCAGAACAGAGCGATGAGCTCCCACCTGAAGTACAGGGAGCTGGCCAACTTCTGCCTGGAGGGAGAGATGAGGCTCGGGCTGAGGAAGGCGATAGCGTGCATTATGAGTTAACCTGAGTTCATAAAGCGCTTAGGCTCGGTTCACCGATCTTCAAAGGGAAATTCTAATCCAAAACGGAATAATTATGGAGAAAAATTATTCAACATCCATGTCAGCACTAAGCCTCTGGCAGTTAAACTTCGATCACCTCATATCTTACGCCAAAGGACTTGAGCGTGTCAGTAAGTACCTTCGCGTGTCTGATTGGGACAAGGAATGAAGCTATGCCCGTCCTCCTGCCCTCGAGTTCGTCCAAGAGCCCCCTAGTCCTGCTCTCGTATACCTTACCCTTGTAACTTTTCCTTGTCTCATGGCCGTATAAAGACCTCTTGACCTTCATCTTAGCGGATCTGTTCAGGTTGGAAAGGGAGTAATGAACTAAGCTGTACGGCTGAAGCCTGAGCTTCGCTGCCTGGACGATTGGGGTCCTTCCGAAGAGGGTGATGCCATCCTTGAGAACCTCTTCGACGAACTGCTCATCCAGTCCCTTGAAGCCCTGTTCGATAATACCAGCTGAATGCCCTTATCATACTCTTGTTCGATGTTAAGAGCGATATCCGAAACGTGTGCCCTCTCCTTAACCTTGCTTACTTGGCCTCGGGTATCGAAGACCACAAGGAAATTGATATCACTGCGCTTGTCGCCTCGCCACTAGCCACGGAACCGAACAGTAGCACCGAATATATGTTAGAAAGGCGTGAGACGCGCTTTGCGAACTCGAAGACAGGTCCCTCAAATTCCTTTAGCATAATGCATCATCGTGATACAGTATTGCGAATAGAACTTGAAGGAACCTTTCGTAATACTTTATCGCAAGCTTCCTTGATGATGGCAGCGATCTGCTCAGCCCTCCTCAGTGCCTCGCCATCGATTCTGCCACCATAGGCCTGTCCCGGTCTGATCTGGTTCTGCAGCTCGTCGAAGGCCCTCCAAACTTGCTCTGTGCCCTCTCCCAGTATGGCTTGATGCCCAAGCAGCGTGGGCCTGACAAGCTGGTGCTTATTGATGTTAATGCCTTCATTGGCGGCGCATGCCTCAATTAGGTGAAAGCATGCCTCGAACAACGCCTCGATCCGTGTGGGTGGCGAGTTATGCTCGTTTAAGGCATCCGCAGTGATAGCACCGGCTCATAAATTGAATGCAATAGGGAATTAAAGGCCTCCATCTGGGGCCCCATTCCGTCCTATGTTTATATAAAACGTGCATAAAAAGGGCAGTTCTAGGCTCCATTCCCCTATTTTAGAGTGTATCTTCATTGTGAGAATGATACCTCTCGCATATAGTGAACTCCTTATGTTCTCGCTGGGCCGGGCACCCGCCCATCCTGCGTCATGTGCCTGATCCTCTTCCATGCCTCCGCGAGGGCCTTCGCGTGCCTCTCTATCTCGCGCAGCCTCTCCTCCTCGCCCATCCCCCTGTGATGTATATCCATGTCTATTGGCTAGAAAAGCTGGATTTAAACAGGAATCCATTACTGAATTATGGTACCCTCAAACATGTCTACCAATATCGAAGGGCGCCTTTGTGGAGCAATACTTTTAAATTGGGTAAAATATATTATATAGGGTAAATATGGCTGAAATGGTAGAAATTGATCAAAGAGGGCGACTAACATTGCCGCGGGAATTGAGGTCTGAGGGCAAGGGCCGGGCGTTCATAATCTCGGCGGGAACATTCCTCGTGTTGATCCCGATCTCAAACAAACCCGCAGAAGTGGCCATGGACTGGCTAAAGTCCGATAGGGAAACCGTTCAACTCAGGAAGCTTGCCGAGATGAAGGCCCGCGATGAGGCCGTTTCTAGGGCCAAGAGGAAAAGTAGATTTGATGCTTGAGAGCGACGTCCTATACGCTTATCTCAAACGAAAAGACAGGCTCAAAGAAGTTGCCACCAAGATCATCGGCAAGACGGAGAATGGTGATTTCGGAAAGGTCTACACGAGCAGGGAAGTGCTGCACGAGTTATATTATGTTTCAGTTGAAGAAGGGGTGGCCGTCGAGGAATATCTGTACCGCATGGCAAACTTAACATCTATAGAAAATCTAGTATTTCTGGATACGAACTACAAGATAGACCTGTTGGCCCTCTCATTGATCTCACAGTATAAACTCACATCGATCTTCGACGCGTATTATGCTGCGACCTGCTTGAATCAGGTAGATGATCGCATGATGGTCTCGACAGACAGCATCTACGGTAAAATTCCAGGAATAAAGAAGGTAGACCCGAGGGAGGTTGTTAAGGCATAGTGCCATCTGAATGTTATGAGAGGATGCGAAATAAGCTCATAATGAGACGTATTGAAAATTAACAACCTCCCCTAAGGATCGCCGAACATTAGAATCCGGGACATCCTAGCCCATAGAGATTGACTAGGCATTTGATAAGGTCTGCTCGAGAAGAGGAGTGCCAAGATGCTTGAGAAAAGGTGTTTAACTGCTTGAGAAAACTTGGAATACGTTCATCGAGCTGGATGTCATCCCGAACAGCAACCAGCCAAGGATATAGTCTTTCTCGACAAGGTCTAATGCGAGCCCCTTTTCCCGTGCGGTTTTCCGCAACTCTTGCGGCGATATCATTTTGTCCACCTCGCTGAGTCAATGGGCGCATTTACAACCAATTTCCACCTCTCCTTGATCTTCCCATGCTTCGGGACAGTCGGGTCAAGCGAGGAGTATCCCGCTGCCAGCTTAACTCTTGAAAGTAATTTTAGGCACTCTTCTAGTTTCAGGGCCTCGGCAATGTAACCCAGCCTCTTGACCACCGCATTGTTCCCTATCTTCATGGCATAATTGACTAGTCTGCCGCTGCTGACTTCGTCTTTGGCGAAATACAGCGCTTTTGCCACCTCCTCCGTGCCGCCGCAGTGCTCGGGATGGTCCAGGCAGTCGACTATGGTCTTTTCGCGCGATGAAATCCTGACTTTGTTCCTCTCAATTTTGAACTCGCTCAGCCCGAACATCTTATGCGCGGGTATGGACACGAATCGGAACTGCGTGTCAAGGATTCCGCGTGAATGCCTGGGCTTTGTTGTTGCTATGTACACGGCAGGAGGGGTCTGGTCAGTCAGCCCATGATAGTTGAGGGCGCTCCAGTAACCGATGTAATATGGTTTGGCAAGAAGCGATCCAATGACAAAGCTGTGCAATGTGTAGCTTGCGGCGCCGCGTTCTCCAGCTTCAAAAGGGACTATGGCATAAACTCCCTTCCTTATTTTAAGGATCCATCTCTTGCGAATCAGCCAGTCCAGAAGGTCCTTTGGATTGTTGGTGAACTCCTTAATGTCATCGGATGAGAATATGGTCTTCCCCCTATAGCTAAGCGTGGTAAGAATCCTGGACTCCCTGTCTGAGAGGGTGTGCCTATATTTTCTTGCCGATTTTCGTGCATACATACGAATAACGACAAAATAATATAGGTCTGAGAGCTTATTAAGTTATCATGCGAGGAGTTCCTAAAAACTTCAATGAGCCGAAAACTTGGGGAAGAGGAAGCTGCCTAGTTGATACGCTTTCCCGCACATTTTATACCGATTCCTGAAATATCTTTTTGTGTGAGTCCCAATTCCATCTTATACCCATTAGAAAGCACTAAAAAAGGGCAGTTCTAGGCTCCATTCCCCTATTTTAGAGTGTATCTTCATTGTGAGAATGATACCTCTCGCATATAGTGAACTCCTTATGTTCTCGCTGGGCCGGGCACCCGCCCATCCTGCGTCATGTGCCTGATCCTCTTCCATGCCTCCGCGAGGGCCTTCGCGTGCTTCTCTATCTCGTAGACCTTGCCGTAAGGCTTCAGCCCGGCAGTCTTGAACTCCATACTCATAAGCGGCTTATGATCCGAGACCCTGATCACGACTCCGAACTCCCGGCTTACCTGCTCCACCACCTCCCTTATGAGCTATTAGAAATGGGGAGATGGAATCGCTAAAGTTGAGGCCGCCGTGATCCCCGTGCAGGATTCTGTCCCCTTCCTTCTCAGGTTCGAAGTCTGGATTTAGCGTATAACCCTCTTTCATCGAAACGACAACATCTCCCCCCATTTATCGCCTCTTTGTAAAGCGCGACTAGTAAGTCGACCATGGATTCCCACTCGATTATCTTCGCAAGATCTTACATCATTTCGTTTATTGATACGTCGATGAAGTTGTCGGCCCCACGGCGAATCCACTCTTTAACCGATACCGAGTACCAATCCTCTCCCAAGGTTAAAAGATCGAATATACTATTCGGCATAGATGCTTCTGATTCAGCTCCAAGGCATCCCCGAGGCCCCTAAAAAACACCTTTTGGCGCTCACGAGTGCGCTTTTGCGAGGCCCCCTTGGTGATCGATCTAATAAGAACCCATGCGCATGACAGAGGATAAGTTGCAAGCTGCCTCGTTCCCATGCCGCATCTCCGCTATAGGCACGCTTGGGTGGAGTCTCTCCAGGTCGAACTCCTCCACATCATCGCACTTGTTTGTGATGACTGTGACAAACACGTAACCAGGGCGTGATGTACCAAGCTGATTATGCCTTAATTTCGGTGCCTGGATCAGGGACGATGGATCTCCGATCTCACATGCGCTCTCATTGTCTGTCACAACTGTATCATCCTTGAGGATAAATGTCGCTGGGTAAAGTAAAGATAGAACCATTAGAAACGATTATCCTGGTGTATGCGTCACGATGGCGATACTAGAAAATCGGTATGCTGCAATAGCAGTGCTAGAGAATCGGCAGGCCGAGCGATTCAAGACCAGGACCGATAGATTGAACTGGTTGCTGAATAGATTTGATATATTCATGGAGCGATTCCTTACGGAGAAGGAGACGGCGAAGCAGAGGGAACTGTATCACAAGATAATGGCGCTCGCGGAGTGCATAGAGACGACAATGAGGACTATCAAACGGGAAGGGCCTTTTGGCGACCCCAATGTCCAGAGGGAGCTTGGTTTCACCGATATCCTGCTTTGGTCAGATGATCGGTGACGGATATGGAAGAGATCAAAATTATTGCATTCCAACGCCTCAAGCCGAGGCAAGTCGTTCTATGCCCTAGAGAGGATTGCCTGAAGACGCATGAGGCTTGCAAGGCATGCAGATACTTGATAGGGGTTGAATATGACGGCATGGTGTACTGCAGCTATACGCAATCGGATCAGCTATCTCAGTCTCAAAAACCAACCATATTTGACGATATCGGATCCTTCTCATAGTTGTGTAGGCAAGGCAAGCCCGCTCAAGATAGAGCGATTTCATGGGTAATATTATGGGCTTATAGGCTTAGTACTTACCAATACAGTTATGGAGAAATGAGCGGCCATGGAAAAACAGTTATAGATTATACTGATGGAACTCATTTGTCTTCTTTGTGGTCATATTAACAGAATATGGTTGAAGGGTTTGGATATAAAACGACGAAACTATATTCGTATTGTTATTTACGACTTCTACAAGAAGGCTTTTCCAGTTAGTTAGGTGATTGAGGCATTGTGAGCATGGATATTGTTGTAGTGGTGAGCTGAATGACTGATCAATTATGAACGTTTAAATTGTGAGAACTTCTCGCATATAGTGAACTCCTTATGTTCTCGCTGGGGCGCCGGGCACCCGTCAAGGTAATTAATGCAAGTCCTCGATCTCGGAGGTCCTTATGGAACTCACAGCCCCAACCAGGCCATAGAAGATGCCCATGGCTAAGAGCACGATGAGTACCGCCTCCGAGGTGGGCGTGCGATCGATTAAGAAGACCGTGAACGGGAAGATCATCCACGAGAATACGCCGAAGACGAAGGAGCCCACCGAGTTCTTGCTGAGAACGGCGTAGACAATCGTGAGCACTAGGGGCAGGAGAAGGAGGGGGGGGTCGTTGAGCCTTATGATCTTGTCTTGGTACACCGTGACGAAGTCAGATCCCTGTGCGAAGATCGCGACTTCGGCCAAGATCAGGGCGACGCCCATGAGCAGTTTGATCGGAGTGGACATCATCCCGGATCTATATCGGATGTATGATTCCGGTCTATTTAGGTGTTAAAATGGAGCGTCGAAAATAAAAATTCTATCACGTTAAATATATTTTCGTCCACAACAGTAGAATATCAGGGCCTTATAGTGCTTTCATGTTAAATCGACTGCGCTTATATTCGATGGAGGCAGGGCTCGTTCGTCGTCCCGTCCACCTTTTAACCTACGATATGACGTTCACTTCGTTCCCGCACCTCGGGCAGTTGTTCCCCTTCGTCAGGTGGTTCTCGACGACGTCGAAGCCAAACCTCCTGATGAGTCGCTCCCCGCATCTTGGGCACCAGGTATCCTCGAACCTGTGGCCTCTTACGTTCCCGACATATGGGTAGAGCACTCCGGCCCTCCTCGCCGTCTCCCTCGCGTCCTCGAGGACCTCCAGGGGAGTGGGCGGTTCCGTGAACGTGTACTCCGGGAAGTATCTCGCGAAATGGAGCGGCGTCTCGACACCGACGTTCCTAATGTGCTCCTCCACCATCCACTTGATGCAGCCCTCGTCGTCATTGACGTTGGGCACGATCAGGCTGACTATCTCGACGTGCATGCCTAGTTCCTTGGCGAGCCTTGCATTCCTCCATACGATCCCAACATCGACACCGCCGCAGAATCCCCAGTAGACGTCCGCATCCCCCTTCACGTCGAACTTGATGGCATCCATGCCGGCCCCCCTCAGCGACCTCAGTGCTTCCTCGCTCATGTAGCCGTTTGAGACGAAATTCATGTAAAGGGCATTGTCTCTCGCAATCGGGAAGAGGTCGAGGCAATACTCGAACAGCAGCGTTGGTTCGTTGAATGAGGCGGAGATCCCCCTACAACCCCTCGAGAGGGCCATCTCCACCATCGTTCGGGCATCGATGAAGTTGGATCTCGATGGATCGGGCTCTCGCCTGGTGATGTCCCAGTTCTGGCACCAAGGACAAGAGAAGTTGCAGGAGTAACATGAGAATGTCAGCGCCCGTGTGCCTGGATGGTAGTGGAAGAATGGCTTCTTCTCGATCGGGTTCGCTGAGATCGCTGAGATGTCCCCGTACGAGAGCGTATACAACCTCCCGCCGATGTTGGCCCTCGTCCTGCAGTACCCCTTCTCCGAATCCGCAAGGGTGCAGTGCCTCTCGCAGAGCTCGCACCTGACCCTCTCCCCTCGCAGCCTCGTGAATAGCCTGGCCCCCCTCACGGTCCGGAGCCCGAGCATCTCCTCCAAGGGAGATGCCAATATCTCGGCGGTATAGATAAGCGTGAGGCGCATCGAGGACGGCCCACCGCATCTCCGAAGGGGACGTGGCGCGCCTCCCGCTCACTGACGGCCCATGCCTTCGGCAGAATAGAGATAATTACCACGGGGCCGATGAGCCCATGAGCCTATATGTCGCCTGAGGCCGACCGAAGGGAGATAGAGACCCAACTCAAGGGAAACACCTTGCGCATCTACTGGTATCTCTTGAAGATGGGCCATGGGCGGACCGTGGGGATCAGGCAAGTCCAGAGGGAGATCGGCCTGAGCAGCCCAAGCGTCGCGACGCACCACCTCGAGAAGCTGAGGGATCTGGGGTTGCTAGAGAAGCTCCCCTCTGGCGAATACGTGCTGGTCAACGAGGTGAAGGTCGGCGTCCTCGGGAACTTCGTGAACCTCGTGGGACTCATGTTGCCGAGATACCTCTTCTACTCGACGCTCTTCACGACCATGCTGGTGGCCTATGTCCTGATGTACCCGATGACCTTTGGCTCGCACAACATGGTGGCGTTGCTCTTCGGATCGCTTGCCTCATTGACCGCGTGGGTTGAGACGCTCAAGGTCTGGAGGAACAAGCCCTTCTGATGGCGGACTTGGCCATATTACTGGCAATAATTCCTCACAAGTAGACTTATCTGTTGGCCGAAAGTTGCCTTATCCGAAAACCCGAGGGTTTGTCGATTTGGGCAAAGTAGTCGTAAGCGAACTGAACAGGACGCCGCTGGAGAAGCAGCGGATCGAGATATGCGAGAGGAAGGGCCTGGGCCATCCAGACTATATATGCGACTCCATCATGAACCAGGTCTCGGTCGCGCTCTCCAAGGAATACAAGCGAAGGTTCGGTTATATCCTGCACCACAACATAGACAAGGGCCTCCTCGTAGCAGGCCAGACAGAGGTAAAATTCGGGGGCGGCGAGGTCAAGAGGCCGATGCTCCTCGTCTTCGGCGATAGGGCAACGATCTTCGTTAAGGATGAGAAGGTCGACATAAATGAGATCGCCAGCAATACCGCAAAGGACTGGTTCAGGAAGAACCTCAGGTTCGTGGACACCGATCGGCACTTGAACTGCCAAGTGGAGATCAACCCAGGAGCAGAGGAGCTGACGGACATCTTCAAGAGGGGAGGGGAATTTCTCGGCGCCAACGATACATCAGCGGCTGTGGGATTCGCCCCGATGACGAGGACGGAGAGGATGGTGCTAGCGACCGAGAGGCACCTGAACTCGAGGCCTTTCAAGAAGGAACATCCCGAGACGGGCGAGGACGTCAAGGTGATGGGCTTGAGGGATGGCGACAGGCTCTACTTGACGGTCGCCATGTCCTTCGTGGACAGATATGTAGGCAGCGAGACGCAGTATTTCAGGATGAAATCGGAGGTCTTGGACGAGATACGCGGATTCGTGAAATCGAAGACGGGCATGAAGTCCAACGTGCAGTTGAATACGCTGGACAAGAGGGGGAGGGGCGTGAACGGCGTCTACCTCACGGTGCTGGGGACGTCCGCTGAAGCCGGCGACAGTGGCCAGGTCGGGAGGGGGAACAGGGTCAATGGCATAATCCCCCTGAACAGGCCCACCAGCTCCGAGGCCGCAGCTGGGAAGAATCCAGTCAGCCACGTCGGCAAGATCTACAACGTCCTGACATACCGTGCTGCGGACTCGATATATAGGAAGGTGCCGGGAATAGAGGAGATTTACGTCTGGCTTTTGAGCGAGATAGGCCTGCCGATAGATCAGCCGAAGATCGCGGCGGCTCAGGTCGTGCCCTCTCCGAAGGTTCCGTTCAGGGAGACGAAGCGAAGAGTCGAGGAGGCGCTGAGGGCCGAACTCGACGGGAAGCACCTGGCATCTTTCTGCAAGGAACTCGCCGAGGGCCAGATGCCGGTTTGTTGAATCGCTAGCTTTACCTGACGGGATAGGCCACGACGTAGGGGCGGCGCCTTGGCCTGCCCCTTGCGAAGACCTTTATCATCAGGAGGCCCGCGACGAATCCCCCGATGTGGGCCCAATACGCAACACCCGATGCCTCGGCGATGAAGACATAGAAGACCTGCATCAGGAACCAGAAGCCGATGATCCAGAGGGCCTTCATCCTGATTATCCTCCAGAAACCAAAGTACCCTACGACGGCGACCCTTATCCTCGCAGAGGGGAAGAGCACTACGTAGCCCGCCAATATCCCGGAGATGGCCCCAGAGGCGCCGAGCGATGGGATGGTTGAAGTGGGATCTGAGTAGTAGTGAAGGAGCCCGCCGCCGAGGCCACAGAGCAGATAGAAGACGAAGTAGCCGCCATGCCCGCACGAATCCTCCACGTTGTCGCCGAAGACCCAGAGGTAGATCATGTTCCCTATGATGTGAAGCAGATCCGCGTGCAGGAACATCGAGCTGAAGAGCGTGAAGATAACGTAGAAGTTGATCTCGCCTCGAAGCACGGATTCCAATCTTGCCGGGACGAAACCAAAGGCATCGAAGATGTAGTCCATGGGAAGCGGTGTGAACAGCTCCCAGAGGAAGACGAGCACGTTGATGAGTATAAGGGCGTAATTGACGACAGGCCTGGAGGATGATGGATTCTCGTCGCCCAGCGGGAACATTTCATGGACCTGATATGCGGCAACGAGATCGAATCCGCGATATCAATATTCCTGTGAGGGCGGGGAGTCAGGGACTCCCCCACCAAGGGCGCGCCTGAACCTGCGGAAGATACAGATAAAAGGACGGCCACGCTTAGCCGGCGCGTTGATGGAGACATGCCCCTCAGAGTGGCGATAAATGGTTTCGGCAGGATCGGGAGGATACTCTACAGGACATACCTGAAGGATCCGCAGTCGGACGTTCAGTTCGTCGCAGCCAATGACGTCATGAACGTCAACACAATGGCCCACCTCCTCAAGTACGATTCGGTTCACGGCAATTTGGGAAGTGCCATCTCCATTGAGGGAAGCACGCTCATCGTCGATGGCATGCGACTTCAGACCCTAATGGTGAGGGATCCGACACAGCTCCCTTGGAAGGACCTCGATGTCGACGTGGTGGTCGAGTCGACGGGCCTCTTCACGGACAGGGAGAGCGCCTCAAAGCACCTTACGGCCGGGGCGCGGAAGGTCATAATCTCAGCCCCTGCAAAGGGTCCTGACGCGACCATCATCCCGGGAGTCACCGACGACAAGTATGATCCGAAGCGTCACATCCTGCTGAGCATAGGGAGCTGCACCACTAACTGCGTCGTGCCAGTCGCGACGGTTCTGCATAGGAAATTCGGCATAGAGAGGGCATACATGATAACCACGCATGCATACACGAACGACCAGAGGCTTCACGATCTCCCGCACTCGGACCCGAGGAGGGCCAGGGCCGCGGCGCTCAGCATAATACCCACCTCGACCGGTGCGGCGAGGACCGTGGGCGAGGTCATACCGGAGCTCAAGGGCAAGATAGACGGGATGGCCCTCAGGGTTCCGGTGGCGGATGTCTCGGTTCTCAATTTAGTCGCAGTACTCAAGGTGGATACCGCCGTCGAGGAGGTGAACGGCGCCTTCGCCGATGCGGCGAACGGCGAGATGAGGCGGATACTGAAGGCGGAGACCGAACCGACCGTGAGCGTTGACTACATAGGCGACCCGCACAGCGCTGTGGTCGATACCCTCAGCACCGTCGTCATAGACCGAAAGCTCACGAACGTGACGGCGTTCTACGACAACGAGATCGGATTCAGCAACCGTATGCTGGACATGCTCGAGCTGATGGCCAAGAAGGGATGAGTTAGCCGATCACGCTGCGGTTACGCCGACAGGGGGAGGTCGCCCTCGGGCGGCGTTAAACTGCTCCTCAGTCCCCCATGTAGACCGTTAACCGAATTGTTCCATCCAACTCCTCGACAGGGACGAGAGAATGCCGAAGGCCTTCTCTTCGAGGCCGTAGCACTGGAGTACCTTCTCCTTTGCCAGGGACAGAGCCCACGCGATCTCGCCGACATCGGCGCCGCTCGCCTCAAGGAACAGCTTCGATACTTGTGACCAGGCCTCGGAGGAGTTGCCCATGAGGTCCGCTGACTCTTCGAGGGCATCCTCGCCGAGCAGCCGACTCGACTCGCGAAGGAATCGGGAGTAGATGCCCCTCAAAAGGCCCGCGCCGCCCTCCGTACCATCTATGAAGTTGTGGCAGAATTTCACCGTCATCTTCATCTCTGGGGCCGAGAGCGCCTCGGGCCACTTCATCATCTGCTCGGCAAAATAATTCACGCCCTTCAGGCCCGCGTTCTTGATCGAGGGATCCAGATACGTCTCCGTGTTCTCCATGATGGCGATTTTTATGGCACCGTCCAGCTTCGTCAGCTCCTTTGGAAAGGAGAAGGAATACCAACTGTTGTTGGGCGGGAAGGGCTTGTGCGCGGAGCCCCTCGCCTTCGATAGGCTCTCGAGGGTAACCGCCTGGGGCTCCTCGAATCCCGCGTCGCAGACGTACGCCTCCCCCTTCTCGTCGTCGTAGCCGGACAGCACTATCGCATGCCTGCCGTAATGCATCTCCTCGGGGAACGCGAGATAGCCAAGGTAATGCGGATCGACCCTGAGCATCACCGGGACGTTCGCATCGATCATCTTCCTAGCCTCCCGCCAGGCGGCCTCGGGGCTTCCTACGGCCTTCTGCTCCGCCTTTATCCCGAGGATCTGGCAGGCGCTGGCCACCCCCTCGCTCATTCGCGCGCCTATCAAAATCGGGGGTATGCCCTTAGTTCGCCAATACATGAAGCCAAGGCCGCAATCGAGGCCGAAAACCATCTCCTCTGTGAACTTGGAGCCGTTGAACTCGAGGATGTCCCTAAGCGCTGAGGAGACGGAATGTATGCCCCTCTTATGTACAAACCCGTTAACCGATCTTCTCATCTTGACCTCAGCGGCTCTCGGCCACAAATGGCCGATCCCATAGATTATTTAAAATCGATTGGGGCCTTGAGCCGGGAGGATCTCTGACATTTGGCATTTTAGCAGATATGGAAATGCATAAGTATTTCAAGAGCGCTTCAGAATCCGAACCGAGGGGTTGAGGGATGAGTGAAGATAAATTGTCTCTTCCTGTGGAGACGGTCATGAGGGCCCCACCTCTCATGGCCCAGTTTTCCGACACCGTCTCTACGATCGTGGAAAGGATGGTCACCTATGACGTCGGTTGCTGCCTTATAATGAGCGGTGGAGGGCCTGTCGGCATAGTCACCGAGAGGGACATAATGGAGAGGGTCGTGAGGGCGGGCAAGGATGCGAGCAAGACCATCGCGAAGGACGTGATGTCCTCACCCATCATAACGATAGAGTGCAACAAGCCGATATCGCATGCGCTCAAGACCATGCGCGACAAACACATCAGAAGGTTGGGCGTGATAAAGTCCGGAAAGCTCGTCGGCATTCTGACAGAGAGAAGGTTGCTGGATTCCCTCGTGACGTAAATCTCCGGCTTCACCGGCAGTGCCAGGGATGGGCTAGGGGTCGGTATTGTAATCGATGAGTGGCCCATCCTCTGCCATGGCTTATTTACTCTCTGTGGAAGCGGTAGGGCGTTCAACCATGACGAACTACGAGGGCCCCAGAGGAACCAGGAGGGAGGAGTTCGGCAAGGTGATGGAGCTAGTGGAGGGCATATTCGTGAGGGCGAGTGAGAGGGGTACGAACATGGAGAATGGCTTCCCGCTGCTCTTCAATACGAACAACCTCGAGAACATGAGGATCTTCCTCCTCGATGGGAAGCCCGTCGCTCACATCGGGCTCTCGGTCGCGGAGTCCATGCTCTATGGGTGCAGGCTGAAGATAGGCATGGTGGGGGCCGTCGGCACGGATCCGATGCACCGCGGCAGGGGATTAGGCGGCAGGCTCCTGAGCGATTGCATGAGTAAGCTCCTCGCTGATGGCGTTGACTTCGTGATGGTCTCGGGCATCAGGAGCCTCTACGACAGGGCGGGATGCGTCATGGCGGGTAAGGCATACACCTACGACATGACGGCCGAGAATATGGAAAAGGTGCTCGACGACATCAGACTGGCCTGCAGGATTCGGGAATACGAACCGTCGCGGATCGGGGAGCTCATCGCCATCTATGAGGCAGAGTCCGTCAGGTATCTGAGGACCCGCGAGGAATTCATGACCCTCTTGGATGAGCGGACATACGCTAGGCCTAAGACCTTCCTGATAGAACTCGGCGGCGGGGCCGTGGCCTATGTCTGCATCGAGACGAGGTGGGGGGATGAAGGCGCTTGCTGGATTGAGGAGTATGCTGGCTCAAGGGACGCCATAATCGCAGCCGTCCCGCAACTGCTGGAGTGCCTTGGCCTTAAGGTGCTGAGGATAACGGCCCCCCATCACGATATCGAACTCGTGGGGGCTCTGGCCCACATGGGAAGGCCACGGGCGTCGGGCTTCGGCGGCACCATGCGCGTCATCAACCCGCGGGGATTTTTGGGTAAACTGAAACCGCACCTCTTGGCGAGGCTTGGGGAGAGCGCCAGAGGCATCACCTATACCGTGAAGGGAGGCGGGCCGGCCATATCACTTGGGCGTGAGGTCGTCGAGTTCGGGGACGAGAGGGATCTCACGTGGATGCTCTTCGGGCAACCGGAGTTGTATGAGGAGAGGTTCGGGCAATTCATGAGGCCCCTCTCGATCAAGTTAGGGGGAGATCTGGAACGGAAGTTGGCCAACGTCTTTCCACTGCCGACGTTCCTTTACAACCTCAACTATGCATGATGCATGTTCGATCACGGATTTTCCTTGAATAAGAAAGGAGCTAGCTCAATCCCATCTCATTGGACTTTTCATATCCGATGGGATCGTAACGCATTGAGTTAGAGAGGTCTCCCACATGCCAATGTGAACGTCGACGAGGTGGCGCAAGTGCCCGTGAGCGCCCGTTGTGCTGTTATGCATATATCGCCGTTCAGGGCCGAGTGCCACTGGATCGGTAACTTGCTCGGGATGTGGCTACTCTCCTTAGTCCCATTTGCTGCGCTCTTATTCCTGATGATCGTTCCGAAGTGGTCGAGCGCGAGGGCCGGCGCTGCATCTTGGTTCATCGCGGTGATCGTGGCATACGCCTTCTTCGGAGCGGACATGGACCTGATCGGCCTAGCAAATTGTAAGGGCCTGTTGCTCGGCTTCTATGTCTCCTACCTGATATGGGCTGGCGTCCTCCTATACAACCTGGCCGACGATACCGGGGCCATAGGGGAGATGGCCGCAGGCTTCAAGGCTCTGGCCGGCGACGACCTCCTTCAGATCCTCCTTGTCGGGTGGACGTTCGTGTCGTTCCTTCAGGGCATCGCGGGATTCGGAGTGCCCGTGGCCGTCGTCGGGCCCATGTTGATCAGCCTAGGCCTCCAGCCACTGGCCGCAGCCTCCATCGCGTTGCTCGGCCATGCCTGGGCCGTGACATTCGGATCCATGGCCACATCGTTCTTGACGCTCGTCCTCGTCACGGGCCTCAATCCCCCTAGCCTGGCCCATTGGAGTGCCCTCTTGCTGGGCGTCGCGTGCGTAGCCACCGGCCTCTCGGTCTCCTACATGTACGGCGGAACCAAGGCCATGAGGCGGGGCCTCCCCGTCGTGGCCGTCATCGGAGGAGCGATGTCACTGACCCAATACCTACTCACGGCCCTTCGGAGCTACGTAATAGCATCGACGGGAGCGGGTCTTGTTGGCTGCGCGATGGTTGGGCTCTTGAGCAGGGCCCCGCATTTTAGGAGGGGGGATGGTCCAAAGATCGAGAGGGGGAAGTTCTTCCTCGCATTTTCACCATACTTGGCCCTCATGGCGCTCTCGCTCGCGGTCTCGGCAGATCCGATCTCAAGGCCTCTCTCCTCGGCGATGGCGCTCTCACTGCCCTTTCCGGAGACTCGGACCTCACTCGGTTGGGTGAACGCGGCAGTGAAAGCCTATTCGACCATAAGCTTGCTCACCCATCCTGGGACACTCGTCCTGGAGGCGGCCTTAATCGGCCACATCGTCTTCAGTAGGAGGTCGATGACGAGGAGCGGGATCGCGGTGAGGATCCTCAGGAAGACCGCCAGCCAATGCCTCTCACCCACGATAGCGACCCTCTGCATGGTAATGATGTCCCTAGTGATGAACGAGTCGGGCATGACCTACATGCTGGCCCAAGGCGTAGCCGAGGGAGCCGGGGCCCTCTACCCGATCATCTCGGCCTTCATTGGCATACTCGGTTGTTTCGCAACGGGCAGCAACTCCGGATCGAACACGATGTTCGGCACATTCCAGAGGGATACGGCAAGGCTCCTGAGAGTGAACGAGTATGTCCTGTGCGCATCGCAGACCACCGGAGGTGCGCTCGGGAGCATGATAGCTCCCGCGAAGGTGGTGGTTGGGACGTCCGTGACTAAGGCCGCCGGCCATGAAGGGGAGGTCATCCATAGGAATGTGCGCTACTGCCTGGCGATCGGACTCGTCTCGAGCATAACGGCATGGATTTTGATGCTATGTTTGCGTTAATGGGTTGGTGGGCAGGATGAAATCGAGTAAGGGGAAGGGGGCGTTGGCACTCTCCCTTCTGCTAATTGCGACAGGGCCGTTCATCATGTATTATTCGATCTCGAGTGGCTCGACAATCCTCATGTGGATTGGATTCGCGGAGACCGCGTTCGGCATGTTGTTGTCGCTGCTAAAGGCATAGAAGGCAACGCAAAGCTCTTAACTTTCTGCGGGGACGATGGAATCGGTGATAAGGATTTGTTCGTGGGATTACTGACGGCACCACTGAGGTGGGAGTTCGAGAAGATTGTGAAGTGGGCTGGGAGCAATGGATTCAAGGGGCTTGAGGTCCCAGTGGCACCTCGCGGGGGACACATTGACGTTGACAAGGTGCTGAAGGGCGAGGGGGGCAAGATCAGGAACCTGCTCAAGGAGAATGGCGTGGTGATATCGAGCCTTGCCTTCTACAGCGGGAGCATATTGGCGAACAGGGAGGAGCAGACTTTCTTCAGGAGGGCGGTCGAGGCGTGCTCCGCGCTCGATGTGGATGTCATGTGCACGATTGCGGGGATCATGCCCGGCAAGGACAAGAGGGAGGCGCTGAGGGGAGAGTTCGCCCAGGTCTTCGGCCAGCTGGCCGATCACGCGAAGGCCAATGGCACCAAGATAGCGATGGAGAACTGGTTTGCGACCCTCCTCCAAGGGCTCGACCACTTCAAGTTGGCGATCGAGAGCGTGCCCAACAAGGCCCTCGGCTTCAACTTCGATCCCTCGCACCTATTCTGGCAACAGATAGACTACGTCGAGGCAGTTCACAGGTTCAGGGACAGGATATACCACACGCACGCGAAGGACACCGAGATATTGGGCTTCAGGCTGAGGGAGGTCGGAGTTCTCGATGAGGGCTGGTGGAGGTACAGGATCCCGGGGAGGGGGGGCATTAACTGGCAAGCCTATGTGACCGCGCTCAAAGAGGTCGGCTACGACTACGTCCTCAGCATCGAGCACGAGGACCCGTTCTTCGGGCCTGAGCCCGGCTTCCTGGACGGTAAGAGGTTCCTGGAGTCGGTCATCTACTAGGATTGTGCTTAAGGCGTTCGTGGCACTCTCGGATTCAAGCCTCAATGCTCAATCGTAATGTCTTCTATATCGATCGAAGAAGGTGATCATTGACTTCTTACATGATGGTGCCTCTTGAATGTGAATGTTTTACGTGGCATGGTTAAAAAAGGAGGGGAATGGGCATGGAAGGCACGTTGAAGACCCTGGTCCTAGGCTTCGATGGCGCCTCCCCGAACCTCATCGATGAATGGATCGACCAACTGCCGGCGTTCGGGGCATTCATGAGGCGAGGCATTTACGGCCGAACCGTTCCACCCATTCCGGCCCAGACTCCAGTCGCCTGGACTACCTTCATGACCGGGCGGAATCCGGGCAACCACGGGATCTTCAGCTTCGCCATGAGGAGGGGGGGAGCGTATGAACGGGACATAATTGGGCCCGAGATGCTGAGGTCCAAGACCCTCTGGCGTCTTCTGAGCGAGAGCGGGAAGGGCGTTGCCGTCATCAACGTCCCGATGAGCGATAAAGAGGATGTGAAGGGCCTCGTGATCCCCGGCTTCCTTTCCGCGCGCGAGGGAATTCCGTATCCAGACAGCGTAAGGGAGAAGATCAGGAGGAAATTCAAAACCGAGAGGGTTCGCGGCGACCTCGACGTCGAGGCCCTGTCCTGGGCCTCGACCGACCCAGACCTGTTCTTCGAGAGGGTCAACGAGATCACGGACGAGATGGCCGATGTCTCCCTCTACCTGTTGGGGGAGGGGGGTTGGGATTTCTTCATGCCCGTCTTCATGGGTCTTGACAGGATCCAGCATTTCTTCTGGAGACATGTCGATCCAACTCACCCGAAGCACGAGGAGAGCGAGTATGGGAGATCCGTGAGGGACTTTTACATCAAGGTCGATGAGATAACGGGCCAATTCATGAAATCCGTAGACGACGACACCGTAGTCATGGCAATATCCGATCACGGTTTCTGCCCGATCCACAAAGAGGTCATAGTGAACAATTACCTGGAGGAGGGCGGATTTGTGACCATGATATCCGGAAAGATAGCCGTGGAGGACAGCATGGCGATCTCGTACGGATACGGGGACATATGGCTGAACGTAAGGGGGAGGGAGCTGAAGGGCAGGATCAGCCCGGGCGAGGAATACGATAGGATCAGGGACGAGATCATCGAGTGCCTAAAGGGGATCACGATCGATGGCAAGAGGCCCATCAAGGACGTCAGGAAGAGGGAGGAGGTTTGGTGGGGCCCATACGTGGGAAATGCCCCGGACCTCACGATAATCTTCAACGTCGGTTACCAAGCCGCGAGGAGGCCCGAGATCGCACCCAAGAATGAACTCGGGCGTTACACGAACGACGACCCGAGGTGGAGCGGGGGCCACGATGGAACGCACGATCCGGAGGACGTTATGGGCTTCATCGGAGCCCTCGGGCCGGCCATTCCCCTCAGGGATGGAGTGAGGGTTCACCTTTGGGACTTGTCGCCCACGATCTTGAAATTGATGGGCGTCCCGTTCCCAGTGGAGATGGATGGAAAGCCCTTTCTCTGATCTTCTCGGAAGACCTCAGACACAAATGGAAAGGTGTATAAATGCACGATAGACAACACCGCAACACTGAAGATAATCAAGATAGGCAGGTACTGACTATTTGAGCGAAGCAGACTCACTCGACGCACATCTGGACTCGTTGGAGAAGAGGAGCATCGCCATCATGAGGGAGGCGAAGGCCCAGTTCGAGAACTTGGCGGTCCTTTGGAGCACCGGGAAGGACTCGACATCGACGATATGGCTTTGCAAGAAGGCCTTCTTCGGGGACGTCCCGTTTCCAGTCATACACATCGACACCGGTTGCAAGTTCCCCGAGATCTATGAATTCCGGAACAAGGTCGCCAGGGAGTGGGACCTCAAACTGGTAGTCGCGAAGAACGAGGAGGCTATCAAGGGCGGCGTATCGCCGCAGACGGACAGGTTCGAGTGCTGCACGCTCCTGAAGACGCAGGCCCTCAAGGATCTTCTGGCGAAGGAGAAGTACGACGCCCTGATACTCGCGATTCGGAGGGACGAGCACGGCATAAGGGCGAAGGAACGGTATTACTCCCCAAGGGATGAGGAGTTCAAGTGGAATTACGGGGATCAACCGGCCGAGATGTGGGACCTCTACGTCAAGCCATCCGAGGACTTCTCGCACATGAGGGTCCACCCGATCCTGCACTGGACTGAACTCAACGTCTGGCAATACGTTAAACGCGAGGGGTTGCCCGTTAATCCCCTCTATTTCGCGAAGGGCGGCAAGAGGTATAGGAGCCTGGGCTGCCAGCCGTGCACCGTTCCCGTCAACTCAAACGCGAGCAACATAGACGAGATCGTCGAGGAGCTTGAGACTTCGAAGACGCCTGAGAGGGCGGGCAGGGCGCAGGACAAGGAGAAGGCCTACATGATGCAGAAGCTCCGAAGCCTCGGTTACATGTAACGAATCTTGGGGACTTTTCGTAAAGGATTTCGATGAAAGATGGCCAACCTGTCGAAGATCGACCTCGTCGTCATCGGCCACAAGGACCACGGGAAGTCGACGCTGATCGGAAGGCTGCTCTACGATTCCAATGCGATCCCCCAACAGAAGCTGCAGGAGGTCGAGGCCGAGCTCAAGAAGGCCGGTGACGAGGGCTTTAGGTTCGCGTTCATCCTCGACACCCTCGAGGAGGAGAGGAGGGGGGGCCTGACCATAGACGTGATGCAGACTCCATTCAAGACCAAGGGACATCTCTACACCATCATCGACTGCCCCGGCCACAGGGAGTTCATCAAGAAGATGCTGACGGGTGCATCACAGGCCGATGCGGCACTTCTCGTGGTATCGGCGAAGGAGGGCATAGGGGACCAAACGAGGCAGCACGCGTTCTTGGCCAAGACTCTGGGCATAAGCCAGATCGTAGTCGCGGTCAATAAGATGGACCAGGTAGGCTACGAGGAGGGCGCATTCGAGAAGACCTCCCGATCCCTCGACGAGGTCCTCAATCCGCTTGGCTTCGGGAACGTGCCCAAAGTGCCGATATCGGCCTTCAACGGCGACAACGTCGTTGCCCGATCACGGAACATGAGATGGTACGGCGGCCCCACGCTCGTGGATACATTGGACGTCTCCGTCAGACCTCGCAGGTCATTGGAGGATAGGCCACTCCGCGGATGCGTCCAAGACGTGTACGAACGGCGGGATGGCGCGATCATAATCTGCAAGATCGAGACGGGCGTGCTGGAGAAGGGGAGGAGCGTCTGCCTCTCGCCATTCGGGAAGATCGGAGAGGTGAAGGCGATGGACCTCCTCGGCGTCCAAGTAGAGAGGGCCAAGCCAGGTGATTCGGTTGGCATCGTGATGGATGAAGTTCTAGGCATTGAACGGGGTGAGGTGGTCAGCTATCCTGAGACTCGCGCGAAGGGAGCGAAGGCCTTCACTGCCGAGACGATCTTGTTCTCGGGCATTGGGATCAAGAAAGGCAGCATGTGTACTATACGATGTGGAACGTCGGAAAGGAGTTGCAGGATAGGGGAGATCCTGACTGAGATCGATCCGGTGAAGCTCACGGTGAGCGCGATCTCCCCAATGGCCCTGAGAGGGGGCGGCGTCGGTGAGGTCAAGTTCGTGCCCTTGGAACCCATGTGCGTGGAGAGGCATTCGGATTTCCCACCTTTGGGGAGGTTCGTCATAGGGGGGAGGAAGGGACCCGTGGGAGCGGGCATAGTGATCGACGTAGAATAGAGTCAATCTCCATATACCAGAGATATCTATTTATGTCAGATTATGACCTATAAATCTGGTAAATGTTTATGAGCCTGGTTTTTAGGGCCCGCGTCGGTAAGAAGTTCGCGATCTACCTGCCCAAGGCCGTTGTGGAGGCCGTAGGCCTGAGTGAGGGGGAGAAGATATTGGTCAAGGTCGCTGGGAATAGGGTGATACTGGAGGTCGTTCGGGATCCCATCAAATTGGCCATCTCCGGCAAGAAGTTCGCCTCCCTGAAGCCCAAGGATATCGAGGCGATCAGCATTGAGGAGCAGAAAAAACACACCGAGAGTCCTTCTTGACACGTCATTCATACTTCCATCATTTGGCATAGAGACTGGCAAGGAGGTGCTGGATGGACTCGGGAGGTTGGAAGATGTCAAAGCGGGGATATATTACTCCAGGTTCAGCATCTTGGAGTCGCTCTGGGTTATAGCTAGGATCTCCAAGGGCGGGGCCTTTGATGCTGACAGGTTTGATCTTGGCCTGAGGAGCATCCTCGAGAGTGGAAAGTACGAAGAGGTGAGGGAAGACACCGGAGCCTTTACTGAAGCGCTCAAGTTGCGCCTGTTGGGCCATAATGACATGGTAGATAACATACTCTATGCCTGCTCCGTTGCATTCAACCTCAAGTTCCTAACGCTCGACGATGAACTGAATGATTTCGTACAAGCCAAGAGATTGATTAACACGATCATATCCCATAAAGATATATGCTGAAAGTGAAAGTGGAGATGGAATTTATACGGGATATATACTCTCAGAATGGACTTAGGCGGTAACATCTAGCTGCTAAAGGCTATCATCACAAAGTTCTGACCGCTCTCGAAACTTCCCCTAGGTCTTCAACTATGACGTCGGGTTCAACCTGACAGGTACCCAAGGCTTCATTCCTTATCCATATCGTCTTCATACCGATGCCCTTTGGGATGGCTATGTCCGTTCGCGCGCTGTCGCCTATGGAGACGAACTCCTCTGGCCTTGCGGATGGATGCGAATCGAGGATCGCATTGAAGAGCCCTCCCGTCTTGGTCATGTGCATCTCGTTGGAGTAATATTCCCACTGGAAGTACGCGCGGAGCCCCGCCCTCTCGAGCATGATCTTCGTCGAGCCCGTCGTGTCCGAGCACACCAGCAGGCAACGGCCCTCGGACAATTCCCTCAGCGTCGCCTCAGCTCTCGGATGGACCTCCGCCTGGCTCAGGAGGAGTTCATCGAACCGATCGATCAGATCGGTCGTCTCGCGCCTTTCCATGCCATAGGCTTTCACGATGAAGTCCTGAAATCCCTCCTGCGAGCTGAAGATCGCCTCTATCTCCGCCGAGAAGAGCTTGCGCAGCTCCGACTCCGGCAGCTCGCTCTTAAGCCCCAGCCCCTCGAGAAGGCTGATGAAGCGGAACGACTCCTTCCAGGGGAATATCGTGCCTATGACGTCGAAGATGCAGTATTTGATAGCGGGAGCCAATCATCGCCACCAACTGGTCGATGACCTTCGCCGATACATGGGCACTGCGTAGTTCGAGTGATAATAAATTATGCGTAGGTTAGGGCCCCACTAGCAAAGGTTATGGGCCCATCCGCATGCACCTGTGGCATGCCCCGTCCGAAGATTCAGGTCGCACTCGACACAACCTGCATCTCCGAAGCCCTCCTCATCGCCCGCAGCATGGTCGATGGCGGGGCCGATTGGATCGAGGCCGGCACTCCCCTCATAAAGTCCCAGGGGATGGAGGCGGTCAGGCGCTTGGCGGAGATGTGCGGCGAAAGGGCTGTCGTCGCGGACATGAAGACGATGGACGCCGGGCGATTGGAGGCGGAGATGGCGATCGATGCCGGAGCCAAGGTCGTGACGGTCTGCGGCCTGGCCGACGACGTGACCATAAGGGAGGCCGTGAAGGTCGCCGAACTGAAAGGCGCGTCCGTGATGGTCGACCTGATAAATACGAAGGACACGCTCGCGAGGGCTCTCGAGATCCAGTCACTGGGAGCCCACTACCTCTACATTCACAGCGGCCTCGACGCCCAGACGCGGGACGGGAGCATAGCGTGCAAGGATGAGTTGTTGAGGCGATTGTCCTCGTCCCTCAAGATCCCCGTGGGCGCAGGAGGGAGTATAACGGCGGCCAATGCCCGAAGGGCCGTCGAAGCCGGCGCCTCGATCCTCGTCGTCGGCTCCTACATAACGAAGTCCAAGGATCCGGCTGCCGCCCTCAGGTTGATCCTAGATGCCGTAGGATCGACTGCGTGATCGCGGCGATCATGAACCTCCTTGAGGAGACCGAGGCGGAGATACGGGAGAGGGACGTGACCATCGAGTGAGTGAGCGCACGGCGTTGCCCACCGCGGGCTTCCGTTTGCCTTAGCCGAGCAAGTGTGTATAACGCCGCCCTGCCTGCGAGCGCGCATCACTGAAGGCTTGCGCCTATCTTCGATATGATCTCCGCGAGGGGCCCAACTTTGTCCTTGGGACAGAGATCCGTCCCCAACACCCTCTCGGCCTGATCGACGAGGCGCCTCATGCCCTCCAGCTTCCTCTCCACCTCGAGGAGCTCGATTATCCTCGCATCGTATGTCTGCCCTTCCCTCATCCCCCTCTTCAGGAGCGCCAACGTCGCATCGCCGAGCTGGACCTTTTCCATGTTCGGAACAACGCGTGGGGCATATATGAAGTTTAACGGCATTGCCGATTTCACGGCATGATAGCGGCGTCGTACATGGCCACGATGTTCTCCGGCGGTATGTCGGCCTGTATCTGGTGAGAGGGCGCCATGATGTAGCCACCGCCCTCGCCCATGATGCCGATGGCCCTCTTGACCGCTCCCCTCACCTCCTCCGGCGTACTGAAGGGGAGCATTCGCTGTATATCGATGCCCCCGTGAAGGCAGAGGCTCCTCCCGTACTCGGCCTTGATCTGCAGCGGCTCCATCCCCGCCGCAAGGGGCTGGATCGGGTTGAGTATGTCAACGCCCGCATCGATGAACTCGGGTATGAGCTGGCGGACCGAGCCGCACGTGTGGTAGAGCACCTTTGCCCTCGGCGCGATCCCCCTCAAAGAGCCTATCCTCCTCTTCAGCCATGGTTTGATCCGAAGCCCATAGACCTCCCTCGATACGAACGGCGACGCCTGACTTCCCATGTCGTCCGAGATGCAGACCACGTCTACGATATCCGCAATGGGGGCCAGGAATGCTTCCGCGAGCCCAGTGTTGACCTCGAAGATCTTCGCCACGAGTGCCTCGTAGAGCTCCGGCCTGAGCCTCATGTCCAGAAGCCAGCGATCGAATCCACGAAGCTGCGCGTATCTGTGGAGGAAGTTGCTCGCAACCCCGAGGTCGGCCATTATGGCGCAGTCCGTCCGTTCCCTCAGCCCCCTGGCCTCCTCGGCCTTCCCAGACGTGAACGCCGGGTCATCGGGGTCCGGCCACTTATCATAATCCTCGACGTCCCCGACACCCTCTGCGCCCGCCAGTGGCGGGTCGGTCGGGTAGTACATCGATTCCGAGGGCGTCGGCACCCATCTCACCCCGAAGCAGTCCTCAACGGCCCCTCCCCTCAGCTCCACCTTAGGCTCCCCGATCCTGACGTGCCTGAAGTCCACGCCGAAACGCCTCAGCACCCTCTCATCGACCGGATAGACGACGTAGCTGCCGACCCTGTGGGCGGGCTCGGCCCCATAAATCCCCAGGTGCCTGCAGAGCCCCCTGTAACCGTGGCGGTCCGAGTCGACGATGCTCCAGGCAAGTCCGCCCAAGTCCACTGGGGGCCTGTCCGTCTCTCCTCCGCTGAGGGCCGAGAGCGCCCTCTCCCGGTGCGTGATCATCTCTGTGGCATTGCAGCCTACCTCGCTCTTAAGTTGAACTTTCGAGCGAACCTACGCCACGGTCTCCAGGAGCATCCTGCTCCTGCCGTCGAGCTTATCGACGTCCTCGATGTGGTAGATGTTGTCGTGCGTGTCTATGACGACGATGCGCGTTCCCATGTTGATGACCTGTCGGCGGCTCCGCGTGTGAAATACCCTCGGCCCCCTGTCCGTCAGGATCTCCCATTCGAATTCGTCCCCGCTCGTCTCGAGCCTCTCGACCTTTAGTACGCTGGGTATGAAGTAGAGCTTCTCGAGTACCCGTTGCAGGTTGAGGCGGGACCGCTCGTCGAGCTCGCGATAGTCCTTCAGCATGCATATCTCCTGGCTCTGTGGTTCCTCGCCCCCCTTCTTGGCCGCCGCATCGCCGGCCATGGCCTGCGCCGGGGGCGGGGTCTTCACGAAGATTATGAACTCCGGTATCGAGAGCGGGAAGGGCCTCCTCGGGACCACCTCCTCATGTGCGACCCCGTCGAGCGTGACCCTTATCCTGTCCATCCGGTTCCCGGGCTCGATCCTCAGGCTCGACGCTTGGACGATGTTGAGTTGGACAAGGAAGTCGCGAAGCGGCACGGCCTATCAACTCACCAACGGGACGGCCGCCTCCCTCTCCTCCGCGAACTGCGCGTTGTAGAGCTGGCTGTAGAGCCCGCCCGTCTGCATCAGCTCCTTGTGATTGCCGACCTCTAGGATCTTCCCCTTGTCGACGACGACTATCCGGTCCGCCTTCTGGAGCGTCGACAGCCTGTGGGCGATGATGATCGTCGTCCTCCCGACAACGAGGTTTTCGAGCGCCTTCTGAATCTGCCTCTCAGTGAGGGTATCGACGCTCGAGGTCGCCTCGTCCATCACGAGTATCTTCGGGTCCGTCAAGATGGCCCTGGCTATCGCGATCCTCTGCCTTTCCCCGCCGCTGATCCTGGAGCCCCGCTCTCCGACGTGGCTGTCGTAGCCCGCATAGGAGGCCATGATGAAGTCGTGGGCGTTTGCGGCCTTCGACGCGGCGATGATCTCCTCGGGCGCGGAGTCGTTCCTCCCGTACATGATGTTGAACGCGACGGAGCCGTAGAAGAGGAACGGGTCCTGCTGCACGATGCCTATCTGCTTGCGCAGGCACTCTAGCTTTATGTCGCGGACATCGACGCCATCGATCGAGAGGGCCCCCTCGGAGGGGTCGTAGAATCTGAGGAGCAGCTTCGTGAGGGTCGTCTTCCCCCCGCCGCTCGGCCCAACGACGCCGATGGTCTCGCCGGCCCTTATGCTTAGGGTGATGTTCTTCACAACAGGGATGTATGGCTGGTAGCCGAAGCTGACGTCCTTGAACTCTATGTCCCCATTGAAGTTGAAGCTCACGGCGTCCTCGGCGTCCTTGATGTCCGGCTGGAGCTCGATGATCTCGAGCACCCGCTCCCCTGAGGTCAACGCCTCCTGAAGTGGCTGGACCAGGTTCGTGAGGGACTGTATTGGGCCGTAGAACATCCACATGTAACTCACGAACATCATGAGGGTGCCGAGGGTGAGCGTTTCGTTCAGGACCTGGCCGCCCCCGATGTACCAGACGACGGCCGACCCCACGGATGCCGTGAAACCCAACAATGGGAAGAAGCTGAGGTTGAGCCTAGTCGTCTCGAGGTTTGACTTGACGACCATCATCATCCTCTCCGTCAGCCGCCTGACTTCGGACTTCTCCTGCGTGTGTGCCTTCACGACGATCGCGCCCGGTATCGTGTCCACGAGGAGGCTGCTCATGTCGGCCCACCTCCTCCACAATTTGTGGTAGATCCTCCTCGCCTTCTTCCTGAAGAGGGGTATGCCGATCACTATCATGGGAACGGGGAGGAGGGCGAAGGTCGCAAGCCCGAGGTTCAGCGTGAAGAGTATCATGCCTATGCCGATGATCTGGAGGCTGTTGATGATCAGGTTCGGGATGCCCCAAACAAGGAACCAGTTAACCCTGCCCACGTCATCCGTGACTCGGGACAGGACCCTTCCCGAGCTGATCCTGTCGTAGAATCCCATCGAGAGGCGCTGGAGGTGCTCATACACCTGGCTCCTCATGTTGAAGACGATCTTCTGCGCCAGGTAGGACATGGTGTAGCTCTGCCCGACGCTGATGAGGGTATTGGCCGCGTAGATCGAGACCAAGGTCAGCGTGACGACTGGCAGGAGGGCGAAGTTCCTCTGGGATATGACAACATCGACGAGAGTCCTCATGAGATATGGCGGTATGAGGCCAAGGCCGGTGACGGCGAGTGAGAGGACCATTCCTAGCACCGCATATGGCAAGTGGGGCCTCAGGTAGCCCAGGAGCCACATCAGGGTCGTCCTCCTGCGCCTCTCGTCTGCGATCGGCATCTTGACGCCGTTCGCCCTGTCGAAGAGGACCCTGTCGCTCGTCAGCTCGTTTATGACGAGCATGGCCTTCCGGAACTGGTCCGTGCACGAGCGGCTGAACCGCACGATCTCCCTCGTCCCGCTCGTCGTGTTGAGCTCGAGGTTGCCGTTGCCGGTGTAGTCGTTGACGGTCGCCCCCTTTATCTCGCGGACTTCGACCTCGACAACGCTCTCCTTCCCGGGGGTGGCGGCGATGACCCTCTGCCTCGTGATGAAGAGCCAGCGGTGGCCGTACGAGCCGTCCTCGGTGAGGTCGCAGAATGCCTGGTAGATCAGCTCCTCATCGGGCTTGAGGATCGGCCCCCTTACCTTCTTGGCCTCCTCAAGAAGCTCCTTGTCCATCTTCTCCTCGAGCAACGACATCCTTCTCACCTCTGGGCGATTGGTGGGGAACCACGCGCATTCTCGCTGGATTCAGCCGGAGCCGGGCCGTTCGATGATCTCGTGAGGGGGACTTCACCTCAAAGCCAACCGAAAGGGTGTGACATCTCGATCCGAGATGCCTGCATATTTCCCTCAGCCAGCTTTTGATGCCCTAAAAATAGGGGAGATACTTAAGAATATCGTTCTCGTTTTTTGCTGATAAACGCCCCAAATCGCGGGACATTTCGTCATCGAATGCATCTCATGGAGATCCGATGCGACATAATTTATTTCGCATTAATGCGATGCATACAACGACCCACGAAATCAAACGCGAGGAGATAAATATCCAGTGAGGCGGATTAACTATCAGTCAAGGCTATACCGCCCGACGTAGGGCTGAGAACCGTTGTCAAGGGGCAGGATGGACGATTGGCTACGCGCTCTCCTAGTCGTAAGGCCGACCGATGGCTCGATCCCCGATGGTTTGAGGATCACGGCCCATGGGAGCCGTTGCCTGATCTGCAGGGGCTCGAGGATGTTGTGCGGCAAGACGACCTGTCCCGTGGCATTGAGGTTCAGTTCGCTCGTGAACGTCGGCGCCCTCGGCATCGATACGAAGATGGAGGGCAACTCGCCGCCGGAGGTCTTCATCGGAAGGTTCGGCTACCCCAAGGTCCTCATCGGCCCCATGGTGCCCCCGATGATGGAGGACACCAGCCTGCTCGCTGCGCCGCAACTGTGGTTTGGCAAATCCATCGATGAGATAGTGAAGATGAGGTCTCAACTCGTGAGGGGGAAGTACCTCGTGGACATAACGTCCCCATCGAGCGGACTCGACAGGATCTCCGAGATGGTTCAGGAGCTGGGCCTCTCCTCTTCCCCGACAGACTCTGAGTTGGAGTTCCTGAGGAGACCCGTGAGCACGATCACCCTCAGCGATCACTTTGAGCCCTTCGGCCCCTCGGCCCCGCTCAGGAGCTTCAACCTCGGCAACCTGAAGATGGCGAGGCCCTTCGAGAGGGCGTTCTACGACGTCGACCTTAAGGCCCGTGATGCCGTCATCAATTCGTACGAGGTGGGGATGGACGTCTCCTCCATACAGAGGGCCTTGAGCGTCGGTGCCTTCGGCCTCGGGAAGAGGAGGAAGTTCGTCCCGACGAGGTGGAGCATCACGGCCGTCGACAGCATCATCTCGCAGAGGTTGATGGAGGGCGTCAGGAGGAACCCCCTGATAAACGAGCACCTCGTCTACGAATGCGACAACCTCGACAACAGATATGTGGTCCTGATGACGCCCCAGAGGTGGTGCTACGAGTGGATCGAGGCCTGGTGGCCGAAGACGGCCTGGAATCCCGATCCGATGATATCGATCATGGGCGACCATGAGGGCTTCGAGGGCAGGACCATTTATGCCTCGATAGGCGGTTGCTATTATGCCGTGAGGTTGGCCGTGGCTGAGAAGCTCTCTGCAATGGGCAGGCAGGCGGGCGTCGTGGCACTGAGGGAGGCATACCCTGGATACATCGTGCCGGTTGGCGTCTGGATCAACAGGGAAAGCGTCAGGATGGCACTGAGTCGGGAGCCGAGGCGATTCGACTCGCTGAGCGAGGCCCTCAAGCACATCTCCTCGAGGATGCAGATACCGCTCGGCAGGTGGATCGGGACCAGCGCGCTCCTGAGGGACGCCCTCTGCCAGAGGAGGTTGAGGGAGTTCTTGCGCGAACGAGCGTCATAAGAAATCGTATAAGCTTCAGGATGCTCCTCGGGCCCATGTCCGCCGATAGGGACAAATTGGATGCGATGATCCTGCGTGAGCTGCAAAGGGACGCGCGTCAGTCCTTCAGGGATGTCGCGAGGAGATGCGGCTCATCGGTGGCAACGGTCCTCAACAGGGTCAGGAGGCTTGAGGCGGAGGGGGTCATCAGGGGATATGCGGCGATCCTAGATGCCGAGAAACTGGGCTACGATGTGGTGGCCGTAATAGAGTTGACGGTCTCGAGCGGCAAGATGTTGGAGGTTCAGCGGGAAATAGCCAAGGACCAGAACGTCATAGCGGTTTACGACGCAACGGGCGAGACCGACTCGATCGTAATAGCGAGGTTCAGGGGGAGGAGGGAGTTGAGCGCCTTCATCAAGGACGTGCTCCGCATGCCCCACGTCCAGCGCACGAATACGCACTTGGTCCTCAACGTCGTGAAGGAGGACTTTAGGGCCCAGATCTAATTCATGTTATGCCGTCGACCGATGGACTCGCGTGTCAATAGATCCTTCCAGCTATATCGCTCTCTATCTATCTACCCTCTCGGTGTGGGTCGTCTGCGACTCCCGGACGGCCTCGATGTACCTCTGCATGGCGTTCCTGATCGCCTCGCCCCGGGTCATGAAACCCTGTTTGCGCGTCATCTCGTCGAACTGCCTGATGAAAGTGGCCGGCGCCTTGAACTTCACATCGATGGCATCTTTGGACACTTTTCTAACCATGTTATGGTCCCTTTAAGGTGCCTAAAATGGGTAATATAAGGGTATGGCGATCGGATGGCCGGCGGGATCCCGTGGGCCGCCCCTCAATCCCGAATCGATGAAGGCGCTGATCGGGATTGATGGCGGAACGACATTGGATCGTGACGGTCCGAAACGCCTAAGAGACCCCATCGGTTCCTCGTCCACGCCTAGCGTACGGATGGACTGACGGAGGTTTCGTCGAGCGATTGTCGGCCGAGCCATGGACGGCAAAGCACAAGCCCCTCAGCACGAGGGAGGTAGTCGGGAACGGGAGTTCGGTCAGACGCGTGCATGGGTGGCTCCGTGGGTGGGCGGGCCATGGAAAGGCGCTGCTTCTCCATGGGCCACCGGGAGTGGGCAAGACGGCGTCAGTCGAGGCGGCCGCCAACGAACTCGGCTACGGGATCTTGGAGCTGAATGCGAGCGACATCAGGACTGAGGAGAGGATCACCGAACTCGTGTGGCCGGCCATCTCGAGCAGGAGCCTCAGCGGGAAGAAGCGCCTCATCCTGTTCGATGAGGTTGACGGCATCTATGGGCGCAGCGACTCCGGGGGACTTGCGGCACTCCTCAAGATCGTCAACATCGGCAGCGTGCCGGTCGTGATGACGGCGAACGATCCATGGGGCGACGACCTCAGGAACTTGAGGAGCAGAGTCGAGATGGTGGAGTTCAGGCGCGTCTCAGCGCAGGACGTTGCCAAGAGGTTGCGCGAGATATGCGATCTCGAGGGGGTCTCCGTCGACGAGGCCACGCTCCTCGGGCTTGCGGAGGCGTCTGATGGCGATGTCAGGAGCGCCATCGAGGACCTCCAGGCGTCCCTAATAGGTGGACGTGACGGCGGGGGGGCGATCACCCAATTCGGCCTGAGGCAGAGGCGCGATAAGCTCTTCGAGACGCTGAACGGCATCTTCAGGTCCACAACGGTTGAGGGCGCCAGGAGGGCGCTCGACAATTCCTCCGAAAATTATGAGGACGTCTTCGAGTGGGTTTACGAGTACCTTCCGAAAGTCCTCACGAGGGCTGAGGACCTCGGCAGGGCCATGGAATATTTGGCCAAGGCGGACGTCATCCTCAGGAGGATCAAGAGGACGAACCAGTGGTCGCAGCTCCCCTATTACTTGGAGCTCTTCGCTGCGGGGGCAGCACTGTCGAATTCCACAGGGACGGTCCAGCAGATATACTACCGCGAGAGGCCAGACAGGTTGAAGAACAGGTGGAGGTACTTCAGCGCGTCAAGGCGGTTGGCGAACTCGACCCTCCCGCTCTCGAATGCCCTCCACTGCGGAAACCACGAGGCGAGGGTCGAGATCCTCCCGCTCTATGCGCTGGCGATCGACTCGAAGGGCGGGGAGGGCGTCGCACAGGCGCTGAGGGAGATGGGCGTTGAACTCGGCGCTTAGGAGAGTTCCGCCAACCTGCAGGCAGCTATTGTGACGAGAGCCATTCGCAGAGCCCGATGGCCGTCTCAACTATCTCATCGAAGGACGAGGGCGAGAGCGGCGATGTCCCGTAGTACTTGTATGCCGAGTCGACCTCGTAACCCTCCTGCGCGAAGGATTCGGGTGTTGGGAGGTACCCGATGCATCCGTTGGCGTATCCCGCTACAACGGTGTGCCTGAACCTCGATCGCTCCCTTATCGCGAGCGCCATCTCGGCGAACGGCTCACCTGGAATTGCGACGATGGCGGCGCTGCCGATCCTCAGGGCTTGTATCTCCAACCGTTTCCGACGATCCCCCATTCCACCCCTCGCGAGTGCTGCCGCGTCCTTGGCCCACTCCATGAGCCCCTGCGCGTGCTTCATCGCGCCCCAGTCATTGTCCCGCCTGGCCGAAGCATAGTTGCACTTATACACGGAGAGTTCCTCCTCGATCTCGTCCTCTCCCGGCACATCCGAGAGGGCGAGTTCGACCTCCCTCGTGCGGCCCCCGATGCCAAACCCCACCTCCTCCGTGGACGATCCCTCGGACACCCTGACGACCTCTGCGCCGAGGATCCCGCCGATGCCCTCGGCGTCCTCAAACCTCCCTCCGACAACTCTCGGATTGACGTTGCCGCAGCAGTCCTGCATGAACATGGCCACGCCGTTCTCCAGAGCGTCCGCGACGGCGCGCGCTGCATAGCCCGTGTAGTCGGCGGAGACCAGGAGGTTCGACGAACCCATCACCACCGGGTGGCAGGCGTAATTGAAGAGCACCGTCCGCGAACCAGGCGCCTCGATGTCGATGACGGACACTTTTGGGTCCGTCGTGCCGCGGGCGTTCTGCCCGAGTATCGTCCTGCCCTCGGCCGTCCTCTCCCTCCTATTAACGCCGATCTCGCACCTCCCCTCTCCGACCTTGATGACCGACTCCCGCCCATTCGCGAGGGCTTCACGGATCGAGCCGAGGACGTCCCCCTCGAGGCTCTCGATGTAATTCTCGTCCCTATCACCGATTCCCCTGAGCGTTATCGTGGCAGGTCCCGAGTGGGTGTGGGATGAACAGAGCATGATCATGTCGGCGGCGATCCCGAGTTCCTTCTCCGCGTCCTCCCGGATCGTCCTAACTATGTCGCCATCGAGGCCCAGGAGGTCGGTCGTCACGACCGCGAGTTCGCATTTGGAGCCCGAGATGACGACGGCCTTCGCGAACAGTCGGTCGTGAATGCCCCGCGAGGGCCCCGACCTTCCAGCGAATCCCGTCAGCTCGACTCCGGCGCGTGGGGTTATGTCCGCGATCGCCCTCCCGCATCTGAACTTCATCGATCGAGCCCGATGACGCCGTCCCCTGTACTTTAAGCTAACCCGTGGGGTTAGAAAGGCCACATCGGCGAGTGAAAACATATCGGCGAATCAGATCAGATCAGGACGTCGTCGACCTTCTTCTTGCTCTCGGTGTCCACCAACTTCTGCCACTCGACCATCTGTTTGTCATGCCAGAGCTTGGTCACGTCCCTGTCGTATTCGAGGAGCGAGAATCCGATGCGGAGGAGGTTCTTCGCTATTTCGCGCACAAGCTCGGTGTCCATCTTCTCCATTATGGAGAAATCGGTGAACCACCCATCGAATCCCTTCAAGCTCTGCTGGCAAGCCTCTATGAGCTGCCTGTCGAAACCGACGAGCTCGGCCTTCCCCATCTTCTCCAATTTGGCTTCGATGCTCTTTCTCTCTTGGAGTAGGAAGTTTATGTATTGTACCCAAGACGCCATGCTATGGTCCTTATCTCCACGAACCGCAAGTCGTACTTAAACTTTCCATCACGACCATGCGATAGAGATATCTACCCATTCACCAGAAGCAACCCACATCTTCGAGGCTGAGATTGGAACGTTGACGTGGGTGCCGTTTGTCGAATCCCCTGAAGAGGTAGTTCGCAAGATGTTGGAGTTGGCGAACGTGAAGGCGGGCGAACTCGTCTACGATCTGGGTTCGGGCGATGGGAGGATCCTCATCGCGGCGGCAAAGGATTTCAGCGCGAGGGCCACGGGGTACGAGATCCGCGAGGACCTCGTGAAGAGAGCGCTGGAGAAGATCAAGAGCCTTGATCTCGGGAAGGCTATAACGATAGTGAATGCGGACCTCTTCACGGCAGACCTCACAAAACCCGACGTCGTGACGCTCTACCTGACCACCACGGCGAATGAGAAGCTCAAGCCAAAGCTCGAGAAGGAGTTGAAGGCCGGGGCCAGAGTGGTGTCGCACGATTTCTCCTTCAGCGAATGGAGGCCGGTCACGGTCTCCACGCAAGAGCCCGCAGGCCACACGATATATCTTTACGCGGCTCCTTGGAGTTACGAGCACAGAAGGCAGAGGTAGGTAATCCACTCGCGGGAACATCGACCACCGCCCACTGGATGGGCGTTGGCAAAGGAATCCTTTTGAGGCCTAATTGGGATGCATAGAGCAGAGAGACATCTGGTTGGAACAAGCAATAGTCGCTGAAAGCCTGACGAAGAGATTCGGGACCTTCGTGGCAGTGGACCACCTCAGTTTCAAAATCCCCAAGGGCGTGGTCTTCGGGATCCTCGGGCCCAACGGCGCGGGCAAGACCACCCTCCTCAGGATGCTGTCGACCGTCCTGAGGCCAACGGAGGGAACTGCGAGGGTCTTGGGCTACGACGTGGTCAGGGAGCAGATCAGGGTGCGCGAGAGGATAGGCGTACTGCCGGAGGACACCGGGTTATACGACAGGTTGACGCCAACCGAGACAATGATGTTCTATGGGAGGCTTCATGGGATCGAGACGGGGAAGTTGCTCGCAAGGAGCGACTCCCTCCTCTCATTATTGGGCCTGGGGGAGAAGAGGGACGCCAAGGTCGGAACGCTATCGAAGGGTATGAAGCAGAAGGTCGCCCTGATGAGGGCCATCATGCACGAGCCAGAGGCGTTGTTCCTCGACGAGCCGACGTCGGGCCTCGACGTCATGAGCGCCAGGGAGATCAGGGCGCTCATAATCGATTGGGCCAAGAGGGGCGGGACGGTATTGCTCTCGACCCACAACCTTTGGGAGGCACAGCAGCTCTGCAACCTCGTGGCCATAATGAACAGGGGCCGGATCGTCTCAATCGGCACAGTCGAGGAACTCGGGAGCATGACGCACGAGAAGACACTCGAGGACGTGTTCGTGCACCTCGTGAGGGGGGAGGTGGAGAGATGAGGCGATCGAGGTCCTTCGCGATCTGGACTTCGCTGCCCAGGTCGCAGCTCGCCGACATAGTGTGGAGGGAGTTCCTAGATGCCCTGAGGGACAGGAGGACGATGGCGGCCACCATCCTCCTCCCATTAGTCCTGGTGCCCCTGTCGCTCAACATCCCGATGTTCCTGATGTCGCCGACTAGAAACCCGCCGACATTGGGGCTGCTCCAGCTCGACCCCGACGCCGGCGACTTCACGGCAATGCTGATGGAGATCAACGAGCTCCAGGTGACCGGCATCTCGGCCGGCCAGAACATCACGAAACTTGTCGCCGACAATGTCTTCGACCTAGTGCTCATGATACCGGCGAATTTCTCGCAGCTCATACTCTCCGGAGGGAAGGGGTCGCTCATCGTCACCTTCGACAGCACCAACACGAGGTCCACCACGGGGGTGAGCATCGTGGAATTCGTGAGATCCCGTTACGCCGACGTGATCGTCGAGGAGAGGCTGAAGGATCTGAATGTCAACTCGAGCATCATAGAGCCCGTGGACCTTAAGGTGACGAGCGTAAGGGAGGTGACCAGCACGCAGGCCTTCGCGGGGATGATGGTGCCCTACTTCATCGGCATAGTCGCAGTCCTTGCAGGCGCGAGCTTCACGACGGACACCACGGCAGGCGAGAAGGAGAGGAAGACCCTTGAGGCATTCCTAACGATGCCCGTCACCCGCGTCAGGATCGTCTTCGGCAAATTCCTAGGCGTTCTCGCGCTCTCCATCATAAGCGTCATCTTCGACCTCCTGGGAGTGGTCATAGGCGTGAGTTTCTACTCGTCCCTCTTCGCGGAGGTGACGATGGCCCCCGGGGCCGCGCAGCTCAGCATCACCCCTTCGAACATGCTCGTGATCGCCATCTTCGCATTGATAGTGAGCATGACGGGCGACGCCATCTTGATGGCCGTGTGCATCTTCGCGAAGAGCTTCAAGGAAGCGCAGCAATACTCATCGCTCCTCACTACGGCCTTCACGATGCCGATGATCGCCATCATGTTCCTTCCGCCATCAATCCTGGGGAACCTGATCGCCGTTCCCATCTATGGGCCCATAATCATCATGAGGGACGCCATCTACAACGTCACGGCTCCGGATCGGCTCATCTTCGGCCTCGCGACATCACTGGCCTACCTCGTGATCCTCCTCTACTTTGCCGTTCGCCTCTTCTCAAGCGAAAGGATCCTGTTCAGGATCTAGGGACTGGAGCGACGGAATCGCTCGCGTCCGGAACAAGATAGGCTGAAATAGAGTCGCCTTCGGGCATCGCCCATGGAAGGACCAAGGGGCTTGAAGTATGAGGAGCTACCCTCTGCCGCCCTGCTGACCAATTCGATCTTCAGACGAAACAGCCCCTACGAGATGGAGGATGAATTCCCCCTCCTCTTCTCAAGGGGTAACTTGGACAACATGCGCGTCTTCACGGACGCGGGCAAGGTCGTATCGCTCGTGGGTATGTCGATCAAGGACGCGATGATAATGGGGTGTGGGATCCGCACCGTGAGCATCGGGGCGGTCTGCACGCATCCCGATTACCGCAACAGGGGTTTGGCGACGAGGCTGATGGAGGACGCGACGAAGAGGGCGCGTAGGAAAGGGGCCGAGTTGATGCTGGTCTCAGGGATGCGCGGCCTTTACAGGCGGATGGGGTGCATCAACGCTGGCATCTATAAGTCATTCTTCGTAAGGAGGGAACAGCTCGGACAAACGGATGGAGGGGGGCTCTCGCTCAGGAGATACGAGGAAGGGGATATGGTCGACCTCATAAAACTACACCAGTCAGAACCAATTAGGTTCGTAAGGCCGCTCGAGGATTTCAGCGCGCTCCTCGCCGCAAAGAGGCTCTGCGACCGCTTATCGGAGACCTACGTCATCTCGAAGGGGAGGAAGGTCGTGGCGTACGTCTGCATACAGTTGCCCAGGGGCGAGGGCAAGCCACTTGGGATGTTGGAGTTCGCGGGGCCCCGCACATTCATTATCAACAAGTTGAGGGACCTGATGGATGACGTGCGAGCTGGATCCGCGATCATCGAGGCCCCGTCTGCCGACATAGGTTTGGAGTTCCTCTTGCTCGACGCCGGTGCCAAGCAGAGCACAAGGGGACTCATGGGGACGGCCAAGCTGATAGACGTCAAGGGTTTCCTCGAACACATGGATCCATACATGACGGAGATACTTGGGACGACGAGGAGGAAGGGGCTGACCATCGCTTACCATCACAACCCGCCTGAGCTGAGGTTCCAATACAGGGGGCAGAGATTCCGCATGAGTGGCATCGAGAGGATAACGGCGTTCGTATTCGGATCACTCGAGGGGGAGTTTAGGGACATGAGGCCGGAGGAGATGAAGGGAAGCGCCCCCGAACTCGGTGAACTGCTCGCCACGCTCTTCCCAATGCCTCTGGTCGACTATGGCCTGAACTACGTCTGACACCTGCAAAGGACTAAGTTGAGGGAATGAAGAAAAAAACCTTGCTCAGTGCGGTCTCTTGGAAGTGATCTCCCTTACCTGCATGTAGCAGAACAAAACTATCGCGACGAAAAATGGCAGGAATAGGAATGTGAAGAAGAACAAGTTGGGATCGGAGCCAGTACCTGGATTCGGAAAGTGTGGGGGCGGTATGGGGTATATCTGTATGAGGGGGACGAGCACGGCCATAAGCGGGATGGCCACCACCAGCAACAGCAGGGACCAGTCGGATTCTTTCCTCTTCAACGCCGCTCTCAAATAATAAATGCATCTGGCGCATTTAGTCCTTTCGTGCCGCGAAGTCACCCAAATCATTTTCGACCGTCTCCACATCATGTGATACGGCTTCGTAGGCAGATAAATCTAAAAAAGGATCGCGGAGGGTTCACATGAAATCTGCTAGAGCCAATTCATCCCTTCTCAGTTCCCTTTCGCCGAAGGCCGTTCAATTCGGGCCTGGGTGTTATGCGAAGGAACCCTCGCATACAATCTCCCCTAGGTTTTTCCTCGGGCCTGGTTCGGAGAAGCCACCCCGAGGATATCCCAAGGGCGTCAACGATACGACATTGGCCTCCAGGGGGATCTTCAGCAGATCCTTGATGCGGTCGTTGTCGAACGACCCGATCCAACAAGTACCAAGGCCCTCGGCCCTTGCCGCAAGCGTGAGGTGATCGAAGGCGATCGCTACGTCCACGAGCATGCTCATGTCTCCCATGTATCCGCCCCTGTTGTGCTTGATGTCGATGCCGCACGCCACCACGATGATCGGCGCCTCCGCTATGAACTTCTGGCCTCCTGCCAGCGGAACGAGTTCCCCCTTCAACCTCTCATCCCGCACCAGTATGAACTTCCAAGGTTGGCGGTTGGAGCCAGATGGGGCGATGTGGGCGGCTTCGAGCACTCTCCTGAGCACCTCGTCCGGGATCGGATCTGGCCTGAAGGAGCGGATGCTCCTCCTCGTCCTGATCACCTCGTGGAAATCCATCACAATCCTCCAACTGCCATTGCCCCTTGGCGAATTTATGTGTGTCCATGTGCCTCTTCCATCATGGACGTAAAATGGTTCCATGATGCCCCATCAAACAAATAGAAAGATTCAAGTAGATGTAGCTTCTATAATATGTCAGGAAGTATTGCTACTTAGGATGTGATGGTATTTGACTGAAGCTTCAATGCTTAAGTATCAAATTAAGCTCACCTACGAGGTGGACGGGATCGTGGAAAAAGCCTAGATCTTAAGGATAACTGGGTTTCCATCTAGATCTGACCTCATAGGGGCTATATTTGGGCAAACTGAAGGCCTCTTCGGAAATACGCTCGATTTAAGGGAGCTGCAGAAGACCGGAAGGCTCGGAAGGATTGACGTAGAGCTGACCACGAAGGAGAACCGGACCAACGGCGCGATAACCGTCCCGACGGGCCTGGATCAGGCCACGACGTCCCTCCTGGCGGCCGCCATCGAGAGCATAGAGAGGGTTGGGCCTTACAATTGCAACGTGCAGTTGACGGCGATCGAGGACATCAGGGAGAAGCGCAGGAAGATGATCGTCGACAGGGCGAAGCACATACTCCAGAGGTGGAGCGCCGATACGCGTTCTGGTTCGGCAGAGGCCCTCAAGGAGATCACGGACGTCGCGAAGGTCCGCGACATCGTCTCCTACGGCCCAGACAACGTGCCCGCGGGACCTGATGCCGCCATGTCGAACGAGCTGATCGTCGTCGAGGGCAGGGCTGACATCGCGCTCCTGCTCAAGACGGGCTACAAGAACTGCGTCGCCGTGAATGGCGTCACTGTGCCGAAGTCCGTCGTCGACCTCACCCTGAAGAAGGAGAAGGTCACGGCCCTCGTCGACGGCGACAGGGTGGGGGACATGATACTGCGAGAGCTCACCAGGGTCGGGAAGGTCGATTTCGTTGCCAAGGCCCCTTCTGGACGGGAGATCGAGGAGCTGAGCCCATCAGAGCTGATCGATCTGCTCGGCAAGAGGGTGCCCCTGTCGGACTACATCTCGAAATTGGGCCAGAAGGCCCCTGAAGAGCCGGTCGAGGCCCGTGTGGAGCCCCGTGAGGCCCACGTCGAGGCAAGGGAACGGCCCAGACCAGCAGAGATAAGGGAAAGGCTGCCTCCCGAGGTCAAGGAGAACCTGAAGCCATACGCTGAGGCAGTTCAGGGCAAGTTAACGTCGTTCATCCTCGGGGAGAGGGGCGAGGTCATAGCCGAGGTCCCCGTGATCCAGCTCATGGACAAGCTGAAGGAGATCGATTCCTTCTCCTCCGTCGTAATGGACGGGATCGTCACCCAGCGTGTCGTCGACATGGCGCTCTCGAAGAAGGCCAAAGTGATCGTCGGAGAAAGGATCGGCGAATTGGAGAAACGCCCCTCGGGCCTGAGCATCGCGACCGTAAGGGAGGTCTCGACCTAGCCTAGTCGAGATCGAGCTCCATCGAGACGGCCTCTGAGCCATCGTCGTAGTACCCCGGCAGGGTTCCGACCTGCCTGAAGCCCAATCTGAGGTAGAAGTCGATCGCGGGATTCCCCTTCTTTGACTCGAGGACGATCCTTGACGCATCCCTCGCCTTCAGCTCCTCTGCCATCCTCCCCATCAGGCCCCTGCCCACCCCCTTCCTCCTCTCCTTCGGATTGACGGCTATGGACAGGACGTGCCCCGTCCTCCCCCGCATCGACGCAGCTACATATCCGATCGCAACGCCATTCCTCTCGGCAACCATGAATATGCCCTGGTTGAAACGCATGAGCATCTCCAGGTATTCAGGCGGATACGGGTCGTCGAAGATCGTCCACTCGATCTCTACTATGCGCGGGAGGTCTCCGAGCTCGGCTTTTCGGACCTTGACCTCGTTCATCAGTCCGTTCTCAACCCCTCGCTGTGAGTTACGAACCTCGGTATTGCCTCAACCTCTCGCCGTTCAATAAGAGGAATGTCTGACCCCAATTGAACTTCGAGAGCAAGAGGTTGGCCAGCTCGTCGAAGCCCATCAGGAACAGCGCCGAGGCGAACGCCTCGACCGAGGAGAGCTTCTCGGGGACGGCGTAATTGGTCGGGTTGGCGGCGAGGAGAGGCGGGAGCTTCCTGTGGTCACCCCTCTTCACGAGGTGGAAGAGGCTATCGGACCTCTTCCATGAGCTGTCGATGACGACTAGGCCATTTTCGAGGGCCTGGCGCCTGTCATCGCCAGTTAGGGTCTTTACGGACTCTGGGTTGAGGACGATCGCGTTCCTGGGGATCGACGATCGATGCCTGAAGACCCTTGCGAGGCCGTGCCTCCTGAGCACGTTGGAGGTGCACTTTCGCGGATCATCCTCCCCGAGGCGGTATACGAGCAGTGCCGGGGCCTCGCGTGGCGCAGGTCTCATCGCCCTTCAACTCAACTCGTTAGGCAGTTCAAACGTGCCCCTCGGCCATATAATATAATCCTATGGGGGGCATTCCGCTAAGGGCCCGTGGCGTTGGGTCGGCTCCGGAGCGACTTCAGCTCCTTGATTCCATCCTCAATCGTCATTGGCATCAGGCCCAGTTCGACGCCGGCCTGCTCGCGCAGCGCCCTGAAGAGCCTCGCCACCACAGGAGCCTCAAGCCTGCAGGATTCCAGCAGCCTGAAGTTCGAGAAGACCTCCGCCGTACTCCCCCCTGCCAATATCTGGCCCTCATTCAGCAAATAGACCCAGTCGGCTATGTATGGGACGATGTCCACGTCGTGGGCCGAGACGATCGTGGTGATGTTCCGCAGGGCGCGCAGCCTTTCGAGCAGCCCGATCAGCTCCCCCTTGGCCGCAGGTTCCAAGTTCGCCGTGGGCTCGTCGAGGAGCATGACCTCCGGTTCGAGGGCTAAAGCCGCAGCTATGACCGCCTTCTTCTTCTCCCCGACGCTCAGCCTGTATGGCTCCCTTTTCTCGTATCCCGCGAGGCCCACGTCCGCCAGCGCCGTCCTCCCCCTCTTCGCAACGTCCTCCTCGGCAAGGCCGACGTTCCTCGGCCCGAAGACCACGTCCTCCCACACAGTGGGGCAGAAAAGTTGGTCATCGGGATCTTGGAAGACGACGCCGACCCTGTGCCTCCTCCTTCGGAACTCCTTACCGAATGTCTCCGCCCCGAAGATCCTTACCGTTCCCTTTGATGGCTTGATCAACCCAGATGCGACCATGATGAGGGTCGATTTCCCGGCGCCGTTCGGCCCGATTATGGCCACCCTCTCCCCCTTTCGAACTTTGATGGAGATGCCGCGTAGCGTCGCGCGTCCGTTAGGATAGTTGTGGTGGACGCCGTCCATCTCTATCACTTCGTCCAAAGCCCTCACACCCAACCGAGATTTGCGGCATTCAGTAGTATGGCGGTGATGTCCAGGGTGACGACGAGGGCGACTAGGCCGAGGTCCTTCAGGCCGTAGCTGAAATCCGCATCACCGATCGCATCGCCCATGCCGCCATAACCCCTTGCGACCATCGCGAGGTAAACCCTCTCCGACCTTTCATACGCCCTGATGAACAGAGAGGCGAAGATGTCGCCGAGAAACCTCAGCGTCCCGACGTTGAGGGTGCGCTTACTCTTGAAGGTCCTCGACTCTTTGGCCAGCAGCAGGCCGTAGACTTCATGGAGTGTTAGGAAGACGTACCGGTACGTCGTAAAGATGATGGAGACGAATAACGCAGGGACCCTGATCTTCCTGAGAGCGCGAGTCAGCATCATGAAGTCCGTCGTGGACGTCACCAGGACGATCGTGGCCACGCAAACCCACACCCTGCTGGTGAAGACCAGCGTCTTCAAAAGCCCTTGGTCGGTGATCGAGATGTGAAACGCAGGCCCGCCGATTCCCAGGATTTCGGTTCCGCCAGACGCGAAGAGGACTGGGAGGGAGATTATCAGGGCGAATGCCGGGATGAAGGTCGACCTGAAGATGAACTCCCCGATGTCCATCCTCGCGACGGCGACCATGAAGATGAGCGACGTCGCCATGAACAGCAGGGGAAACGGATCATTGACCACAAGCGCTGACAACATGAAGGAGCCGAACGCCGCGATCTTGAGCAATGGGTTGAAGCCCTGGAACAATCCGGATGGCCCCTGTGGCCCTTCAAGTGAAGCGATCCTCTCAAATGCCTCAACGAGTTCCCTCAAGGAGCCCTCGAACGTGTAATGCCTCATAGTACTACCTTTTCCCACGCTTGGCTATGAGCAGCTTCCCCACAAGGTATGCTGCGCCAAAGACCATGACGGTCGAGGCCAAGGACAGGACCAACGTTGATCCCACGCTCTCCTCATGCCCGGGAACCGTGTAATCGGGAAAGAGTGGATTCCAAAGGCTGAACTCCTTGGCCCCCAACTGCTCGGCAATCTCGTCAAGGGTTTCCATCGATGTCGAAAGCCATAGGACCCCCGCCGTCGCAAAGAGGGCTGCAACGGCAATCCCTACTACCACCACCTTGTCCATGCCTCAACTCCCCCGCGAAGGGTAACTCCAGACCCCTAACAATGACGGTGCTGCTTTGGGAAGTGCCAAAAGGTCCGGACGGGATTTAGCTATCACGGCCATAATCGTCGACGTGACGACCCCTTCCGCGATCCCGATGATCGAGTGGTGAATCGCCATTGCGGCCACAGCAAGCTGTATCCCGTATTGGAAGACCGGGACCGAGAGGCCGAGCTGAAATCCTGCGGAAACCGCTGCCAGCAAGTCGCCCAGGAAGGACCCGATGAAGACGCCAGCATACAAACCCCGTCTGCTATTCGTCACTTTTACGAAGATCACGAATGTCAGGTAAGGGATGAAAACCCCGACGATCCCCATGTTCAGCACATTTGCGCCGAGCGTGCTCAGGCCGCCGTCTCCGAATATCAATGCCTGCAGCAGGAGGATTACCGTCATCGATACGAGCCCGCCATAGGGACCCAGGAGCAGGGCCAGAACCGGCCCGCCGAGGAGGTGCGCGGTAGTTCCCCCGATGACTGGATAATTCATCATCTGGGCTGCGAAGAACATGGCCGTGAATAGCGACAACAAGGGCACGTGCCTCTCATCGAAGGCCCTCCTCACCCCTCTGAAACCGAAGATCCAAAATAATGCCGTTACGGCGTACGTCAGAGCGCAGACCTGTAGGGACAGGAACCCGTCAGGGATGTGCATGCCCGAACCCCCCATGGTAACACTTTTTTGCCAATTGGTGTTACTTACCACAGGCTATTAATGCGTTTCCTTTGGGCTTGAAGTGCGTAAAACCGATGAGTGAAGCTGAAATAGTCGCTGCGCAATACCAGCCGTGGGGAGTTCTGTAAGGCAGGTTAGATCCGCGATGGCCCGAAAAGGCGTTTCGAGGTTCGGGGTCTCAGTTCCTCGCCAACTACTTGCGGATTT
>Ga0315312_1000448_pt1 | contig 48689 bp, 40 predicted proteins | sample TDP7_MG_FD_203629 | JGI IMG/M metagenome (GOLD analysis project Ga0315312, IMG submission 203629) | Freshwater sediment microbial communities from Lake Towuti, South Sulawesi, Indonesia - TDP7 | ecosystem: Environmental > Aquatic > Freshwater > Lake > Sediment | place: Indonesia: South Sulawesi... | reverse complement strand
CTGGAGGGGATGTTGTTGAGGGACGTGCCATTCGTCATCCGGAGAAGGGGGGAGGCCGTCACGGTCGTCAAGACCGTGGAGATCTACTTCGTCTTCTTCGACAGGGGTAAGGAGGTGCTCCTCCTAGTTGTCGAGAAGAAGGCCACCGCCAACTGGGCCGCTAACCTCCTGAGCGAGATCGTCTTCGTGGCCATCGGGGGCATAGTCGAGGCGAGGATTTCACCTGAACGCATCAGGAGATACCACGAGCAGAATTCGGAAGGCACCAAGGTCATCTTCTTCGACGATGTCGACCTTCCGAACATCAACAAGCTCTCACTCTATGGCCCATCGCTCTCGAACACTTCCCTCTATTCAGAGTACCTGTCACATGGGAACCTGTGGTACGTCGTGATCACCTCGAGGAAGAGGGGCATAGTCGTGGGCATCACGAGAGATGCGGTAGTTACGATCTTCAGCAAGTTAGACACCCCTGATTTCGTGAGCTACGTCCTGGACGAGATAGCGGATCTGGTTAAGACACAGCGCGAAATCGATCAGTGAACCTCCGAGATCCTCTCCAGTATCGACGCGTACTCATCTTCCTCTATGGCGTCAAGTTCGCGCAGTTTATCGACGATGTCTCGTATAGTTGCTAGGGCATGCAGCCGAACTCCATCCTCCTCGAGGCGTTTGGCCCCCTCCTCGAGCCTATCGATCAGGACCACGGCATGCTCAATGAGCCCACCTTCGAGCCTTATGGCCTTCGCGGCGTCGATGAGGCTTTGCCCAGTTGTCACGAGGTCGTCCACCAGCACGACCCTGTCGCCGGGAAGGAGCAGGCCCTCGACCAGCTTCTGTTCCCCGTGCTGCTTGGCCTCCTTCCTGACGTAGATGAAGGGCTTCCTCATCTTGTACGAGATTGCAGCGGCATACGGTACGCCCGCGGTCGGTACTCCCCCTATCCTTTCGAACTCGTCCTTCCCTATCCTCCCCAAGATCCCCTCAAGCATATTCACGACCGAGATGAAGGCGGGCGGCTCGCCGGGTATCAGCCGAAGGTCCAGATAGTATGGGCTTATCGCCCCGCTCGACAGCTCATATACGCCGAACTTCAATGCCCCAGTCCTCATGACCATCTTTGCCAGGCTCTCTATCGCCACGCTGTTCGCCATGTCCCTCATCACCCGTAAACGTAAGCCTCCATCGGCTTCAGTTCCACGATCTTCTGGTCAGGGACCTCTCGCCTCAGTATCCCCTCGAACTCCAAGAATGCCGACCCATGGTAGGGTATGGCCACCCTCGCCTTCACGAGCTTGGCCACCTCTGCCCCCGTCCTTGGCGTGACCCCTGCGATGCCTGAGACGGCGCAGAACACGATGTCCGGCTGTTCGTTCATGCCGATCCGCTCCATGGCCGGAAATGGAAGGCTGTCGCTCGTGTGGAAGATCTTCACCCCATTCTCGAGCGTGATCATGTACGTCACAGGACTGGATGCGTTTGGGTGGTTGCATGGAAGAGCCTCCACCGAGAGGTCGTCGAGCGTCAGTTCGGCGTCTGCCTGAATTATCTTCATCTTCTTCTTGGGTATGAAATTCCTGAGGCTCTCGGAAGAGGCCCTGCCGGAAACGACCAAGCAACCCGTCATCTGATTTATGCGGGAAACCAGCACCTCATCGAGGTGATCCGTGAGCTCGTGCGTGATCAGGAGGTAGTCGACCCTTTGGAATGCCTCCCCGTCTATCTGCGTCGGATCGACTACGATGGACCTCAGCGGCGAGAGTATGCCCACTCCCGAGAACTCGTTGAACCAGACCAAGGCTGCCTGGCCCTTAGAGATCTTCGTCTCGTAAAACTTCGCTAAGGACAAACTTGTCACTTTGCGAGATGCCGATATCATTTTAAAGGTGTTTCTGTCCATCGGGGGGTCCTACATCGCGTCATTCCGCCCCTCTCTAACGCGGAGATGAAGCACGCATGTTTACGCTGCGCCTCCACTCACCCCGAATCATGGATCCCGAGGCATAAATAGGTGCCCCGGCGCACCTACACCTCGACGGCCGATTGGTCGAGCTCTGGATCCCATATGGCGATGTCGAGGTCTCCGTCAGGGTTTCCGTGGAGAACCTGGCCTGGTTGGCCAATCCCATAAGAGCTGGTAAGCGTGACGTTTCGGAGGCCATAAGGACAGCCCTATCTTCGCCCCTCGGCTCCCAAGCCTTGGGGGATCTAGTGAGGCCCGGATTGGGGGTGGCCATCGCGGTTGACGGACTTCGCGGTCACTTCCCCATGGCCAACGCACTCCTGCCCCTGATGGACGAGCTCTACGCCGCGGGAGCGACTGCGGGCGATATCGACGTGATCGTGGCAACGGGTAACCATCCCGTTAGTAAAATTGACGAGCTTAGTGCCGCGCTCAAGGTCGGCGAGGTCATGGTCAACGACCAGAGGGGGAGTGATTTCGTCGATGTCGGAACCACGAGCTTTGGCACGAAGGTTCAGATCAACAGGGCCTTTAATGAAGCGGGCCTCAAGATCGCGGTGAGCGCCCTCTCTGTCGACTGGCTCTATGGGTTTCGGGGAGGGCCCAGTTGCATCGTGCCCGGAATGTGTAGCGCTAGTACGGCCCTTCAGAACAGCAGGCTCGCACTTCAAAAGGAGGCCAAGATCGGGCCAGCAGGTCTCGAGGGGAATCCCGTGCACCTGAGCTCGAAGGAGTCCGCGGCCATGGCGGGAGTCCAACTCTCGCTCATCGTCCTTCCGGACAGGGATGGGAACATCCATGCCGCCTACTATGGCGCGCCGGACGTGGTCTTCGAGAGGTCCGTCGGCATGGCATCGAAGCTCTACCTGCATGGGGCTCAGGAGGAGGTGGACATCCTCGTGGTTGGAGCCGGAGGCGATCCCTACGACTCGTCCCTAATTGAGGCGTGCGATGCGGTCTTCAATGCCGAGGGAACTTTAAGGGAGGAGGGCAGGGCGGTCATCGTCGCAGAATGCAAAGAAGGCCCCGGTGACAGCAACTTCTTCAACTTCCTCTCTCGCATCAAGGACCCCAGGGCAGCGATGGGAGAGGTCAGGGGGGATTTCTCGCTGGAGGCCTACAAGGCCCTTAAATTCCTAAAACTCAGAGAGGGACATGGCATCTCCCTCGTCTCCGCGATGCCCGTCCACTTTGCGGAGAAGATGCACCTCAGAACGGCTGACACGGCCAACGAGGGCCTCCAGAACGCCTTCCGTTTCCTAGGGAGGGGGAGTAGGATCGGGGTCGTGGTCGATGGATCTTCGGTGGCCCCTTGCCTTGTCGGTGGCACGATGCAAGCATTTAAAACGAGGAACTGATGTTGCCGCCAAGATAACGAGCATGGTGCTGGCCTCCAGCGTGGTCATAAGGCCCGCGATGGAACGGGACCTTGAGGGCATCGTCTCGCTCAACAGGGCCGCCCTTCCCGAGAACTATCTGCCGGAGTTCTTCGAGAACCTCATGAGGGTCTATGGCGAATACTTCCTGGCAGCCGAGATCGAGGGGCGCTTCGTCGGGTACGCGATGTGCCGCATAGAATTGGGCATGCACCAGAATGGCTCCTTCGGCATAATCAAGAAGGGCCACATCGTCAGTTTGGCCGTCGATAAGGGGCAGAGGAGGCAAGGGATCGGACGCGCACTGGTGGAGGAGGTCATGAGGAGGATGAAGGCGACGGGGTTGAAGGAGTGTTTTCTCGAAGTGAGGGTGACGAACGAGCCGGCCATTAAGCTCTACGAGAAGCTCGGCTTCAGGACCTACAGGAGGGTTACCAGCTACTACTCGGATGGCACCGATGGCCTAATCATGTCCATTTCCCTCTAGCCCTGCCCCTCAGCATTCGTAGGATCGCCTGAACCCAGAGTATGGCGGTCGGGAGGACGAAGAGGGAGAAGGTGGCGATCCCCTGCATTATCTCATAGAATATGGAATTGAAGAGGAGCACGATTACGGTCGGCACGGTCCACAGGATGGCCGCTTCCACGATCGCCTCACCCTCATTGCCCTCAGCGACGCCGTTCACTCGTCCGACTTCCCAAGAACTATTTCGATGGTCGAGACATTCCTTTGGGTTGAGCCCTCTCCGCTCGGCAAGGTCTCGGTGTCCGTCCTTATCTCCTTCACCAGTAGCCTGTCTCCGAGGAACCGCCTCTTCAAAATCTCTGTAACGTCGACGGCATGCGATATCGCCATCCCCCTGGCCCTCAGCCTCACTTCCTTCACCCCTTGGTTCAACCGCGAGAGCGTCGCCACGGCATAAACGAGGGCCGGCCTCTTCCCCACGAAGATGACGTCGGGGGCTTCCCTTTCGGAAGGCATCTCGTTTTCACCTGACATCAGGGGCCCTTCCTTAACTCCTTAGCTCATTCGAGATCGAGACGCAGCAGTTAAAAACTTTTCAGCTCCTACTCTCCGGTTTTGTCCACATCCTCGCCAAGCTCTTCTTCTCGGTCTCGACGATGAGGCCCACTAGTTCCTCCCCGACTGTGCTGCACTTCGAGAGTATCTTCTCAGCCATCCCGATCGTTATCCCTCGGCCCGCGAGGGCCATGGCCGCAGCCTGGCCGTAACTCGACAGGAGGGTGCAGCTCCTCAGCGCCCTCCTCATCAGGATGCGTGAACGCCTCATGCCGGGCCTGTACCTTATCGCGCGCAGGTCCTCCTCAGATGGGAGGACGCCGACCATCGACGAACCGCACGCCTGACATGCTAAAACAGGCGGCATGTCCCTTACGGTGAGGCGTGTCGAGTATCTCTTGCAATTGGTGCAGAATAGGAAGAGCTCCTCATTCAGTAGCCTTGCCTTCGCGAAGCCCAGGATGGCCCTCTGGGCCTTTTCGGGCGGAATGAGGTCGATCTTCCTCTCGACCCCCAGGAGTGCGGGCCTCGCGAGTGGGGTCAGTTCACCCCTTTCGCCGAGCACCTCGATCGATATGTAGCCAGAGGCGATCTGGGCGAGCACTTCCTTCGTCTTCTCCACGTCGTAGTCGGTATCGAAGAGCTCCTTCAGGCCTTCCTCATATACGACGGTACCCTCAAGCCCCTTTGTGACTTGGCTTATGGAGATCGAAGAGAGATCCGCCTCCTTCGAGATCACGCCGAACCTCTTCGCTACGTGGAGCAGTCGCCGCCTGAAGAGGCCGAGTTTCTCGGCCTCGATGCGGAGCGATGAGGCGATGTCCAAATCGGCGAGTTTGCGGAGGAGGCCGACGACCCTATCGGCGGGCATCTGGCATCTCGCCAATAGCCTATATGGATCGTGGTTCATCTGGATCGTGGCACCCAATTCCCTCGATATCGAAGAACCCAAGAGGTGTGCCAGCGTCCTGTTGACTTTGTCACCGAAGCAACATTGGAGTACGACGAACTCCCCCCATGCTTCAGCGGTGATGAGCCTGTCACTCGGTACGGGCAGATCGGCCATCACGGTCTCGCACACTTCTGACAATCCGTCCTCGAAGGCGTAACGCGAGACTCCGAATTCTACTCCCAACTCCTTGGCGATCACACCCAACTGCTTCCCCTCCTTCAGTGACCTTGCCACCGAAAGCCTCAATGCCCCCACGTCCTGCGCCACCTCAAACGGTACAGGTATCTCCTCACCGACCCAGAAGGGGACCGCGCCGATCGGATCCTCTGCGGGCTTCACGAAGACCTTAGCCTCGTATGTCTGCGTCAGGCCCCACACCCTCCCGGCCATCACGAACTTTACGCCCACGATTCCCTTCTCGGCCACGAACTCCTCGTCCAATAATCCGACGATCTCGGAGTTCGTCTCGTTGACGACGCTGTACTGCCTGACCTCCGGTATCGTGGATAGGTTCTCGAAATAATACTTGTAGAGCGATTGTATCCCCCTTGGTCGAGTGAACATCGCCAATGCTGGCTGATCGCTGACTATTGGGGGATTCAGTTTCGTAGCGAGGAAATTCAGGACCGCGTGTAGCTCCTCATCCTTAAGGTCGGCGAAGGCGGATGAGGATCTTATGGCGTCGAGGGCATCACCGTAGGTCCATCGCCCCCTCTCCAGGAGCAGGCCGGCCAACTGGTGTGCAAGGACATCGTAGGGCTTAGGAGGTGGCCGTACTGACTCCAGCATGCCCGAGAGGGCACGCCGCTTTATGACGACCGACTCCATGAAATCATCGGAATCGAGGGTCAATATTACGCCCTCGGCAGTCCATCCGATCTTGTGACCACTCCTCCCAACCCTCTGCACAAGCCTCACGGCCTCCCTCGGGGAACCGTACTGGATTACGAGATCCACGAGACCTACATCTATCCCCAGCTCGAGGCTGGAGGTGCAGATGACGCCCCTGAGGTCCCCACTCTTCAAACCCGATTCGGCGGCCACGCGCGTCTGCTTCCCCAGCGAACCGTGATGAACCCTCACGGGGGTATCGAGCTCCATTACGAGGAACTTATTCCCAAGTGATTCTGCCGTGGCCCTGGTGTTCGTGAAGAGGAGGACGGCCTTGTGGTCCGAGATGAGTTCCTTTATCCTCCTCATCCGAGCGGCAACTTCGGGATGGGTGGCGATCTTCTCTGCAAGGAGGGCGTCATCGCCTGTGGGCTTCGGGAACTCCACATCGATCTTCGTCTCTCGCGGCACTGGAACCTCTATGACTGAGAAATCCCTCCCCACTCCAACCATGTATCTCGCCAGCTCCTCTGGCCTCCCCACCGTTGCCGACAGGCCGACAAGCTGTATTACGGTTGGGGTCAGCCTTCTCAGCCTCTCAAGGCCCAAGCTGAGTTGGCTGCCGCGCTTATCGGATGCAAGCTCATGAATCTCGTCGACGATGACCCATCTCACCGACCTGAGGGCTTGTCTCAACAGCCTTCCAGTGAGGATGATCTGGAGGGTCTCAGGGGTGGTGACCAGGAGATCGGGAGGAGATGCCGATTGGGTTGAGCGTTCCCTCTTGTCCGTGTCGCCGTGCCTGACGGCGACTCCTATATCGAGCTTTGACGCCCACCACGATAGGCGATCGAGGAGGTCCCTATTGAGCGAGCGGAGGGGCGTGATGTATAGGACCTTGATGCCAGGACGCAGGCCCGCCCTCTCCTCGACGAGCTTGCTGAGGATGGGCAGGAGCGCTGCCTCGGTCTTCCCAGTTCCCGTCGGGGCGACCAGCAATACGTTTGAGCCCTTGGCAACCACTGGGATCGCCATCACCTGCGGGGCGGTCAGAGGGATGAGGCCGGACTCGAGGAGGGCGTCTCTAACAGGCCCGACGAGCATCTGTCTAACTTCAGCTTCATCCAAGTGATGCATGGGACTCAGTAGTTTTAACATAGAGGGGGAGGGGTATCATATATACTATTGGCCTTCGAGCGGCTACAAAGGCTTGTGGCCTACGCCGCGCCAGGAGGACAGCGGCTGGCCCTAAGCGATTAATAGAAGACTGACCTCGACCTTGAATTCGCAAAACTGTCCCCCTTTCCAGTGCACGAGATCTCGACACATGTTATATCATCGGCGTTGTAGGTCGTCACGAGCGATCCCATCAGGAAACCCCTGAGGAGTGGACACCTGCTGCCCGACTGATTTTTTGCGCAGTAGGGTAGCGGCCTCGACCCTGATCGTTCCCTCGATGCCGCCGGCATTTTTGTCGTAGATCGTTTTCTTGCCCCAGCCCCATTAACTGGATCTCCTCGATCAAGAGTTTAAAGACCCTGGATCTCCCTTTGCCAAGTGAGTGGCCGATGGCCTCTGCCATCCTTTCCATAACCGAGGCTGGCATGAGGGGGGCTTCGTCCGACGCCATGGTCGGGTACTTCGATGAATCGTCATGTCGCTCTTCCATGACGCTCCTGAGCCTTATACCGGCCGTCATCATTCCATCGAAGGTCCCGCACGGCAATATATCGCATGTCAAACAAAAATCAAATCAAGGAAAATAATCGTCTTATGCCGTAATCGAGGAGCTTTGGACCATCCCCTCAGCCCCCAGTAATGCGAGATGGAAGGTCTTGGCACTCTAGCTGGCCCTTATCTTGCTCAATATCCTCTGATACGTCTCCTTCATCGTACCTTCGGATCTGTGAAGGAGCCTTTCGACGATGAGTTCAGGGGTGCTCCTCGCAAGGTAATTGGCCTTAGGGGATCTGTCGACGATCAAGTTGTAATTCGCATCTAGGCCCTTCGCCTCTATACCGTCCACCCTCATGGGCAACGACATGCTGTCCAGCAGCTGCTGCGCGAGGTGGGTTACGACGACCACCAAGCTCTCCTCCTGTGAGCCCAGTATCTCCAGAACTGCGGCCAATACCCTGGCCGCAGCCCCGGGTTCCGTTGAGGCCTCGAACTCGTCGACGAGGACGAGCTTCCTCGTTTTACTCGACGCCACATCGACAAGGCCGGTCAGGGCCGACTCGAAGGCCCCGGCGTCCCTAGCCCCAGATGGCTTTGAGAAGAAGAACACCTGGTCGACAGGGAAGATTGAGGCCTCGGTGGCGGGGACCGGCAGCCCTGCGAGCGCCAGCATGGCGAGCTGTGCCATCGTCGAGAGCAGCATCGTCTTGCCACCGCTGTTCGCGCCAGTTAGGATCACTATCCTATCGCCAGCGCCATCGCCAATCGGCCCTGGAGTGGATCCGATAGCATAGGAGACGCATTGGATGTCCGTAACGCCCCTATTGGCTAAAAGGCGCGTGTTGGTCGCCTCCCTGAACCAGATGCCCGCCTTCGTGCAATCGACCTTAGGGACCGAGAATCCCTCACCTGATCCAACCTTCCCGATCGCGAGCAGCGAATCGAGTTCGAAGGCGGCGGAAAGGCATTCCCTGAAGTCCCTGACAAGTGGGGCCAGCTTCACGGCCATATCCGAGAGGGCCTTGAACCTCGACCACGTCAGTTTCCTCGATAGATTCAGCCTTAGCCTGTCAGCGACCTTCCCCGATGTCTCCACTGGCAGGGCAACCGATTCGGCGAAGATCCCCTCGAGCCATTCGTCCTCGCCATCGACAAGCGAGAGGGCGTCCCTTAGTGATCGCTCGGCACGGCGGATTATGCCGTATATCCTATCGACCACCTCCCTCGGGATTATGCCCATCAGCCTTGAGGATGAGACCTTGTCCGCAGATGCCTCCCTGAGCAACTCGGCGATCTTCTCGCCACTCACCCTTGCCTCGTAGCTGCTGAGGTACTCCTCTATACTGGAATTGGCAGAGGCCTCGGATTCCCTGAGGGCATCGTCGATCCTCGAAAGGGTTGCCTCCAATCTCCTTGCGTCCCTCCCATGCTTTGAACTGGGCTCGGGGCCAAGCTCCGATACCGCCTCGATCATGGGGCCAAGTGTCTTCCGACTAATCCTCGATCGGATCCTCTCCATCGCGGGCATCATTGGCATTTTTTCGAGGAGTTTCGCTATTGCCTCCAAGCCATTGATCGTAGTTATGTTCTGGGCGAAGACCTGAGTTATGATCTCCGGCACGAGCCGGATCTGAGGGGGAACCTCATGGAATGCCTCGACGAATTCCGTACCGATATCGAGGTCATAAACGCTGCGCTTCAGGATGAGCACTAGGTGTTCTTCGGAGTCGGCGTAGCCGCGCAGGCCCTCTTCGTCCAGCATCCTGATGCGGCAGTACTTGTCAACGCCCATCTCGAGTAGCTTTTCGTAATCCCCCTTGGACTCGACGATTATGGTTCTATCGACCTTGACCCTTGCAGCCCTCGGGACTGGCTGGAGGGAGGCGAGGGCTTCGTTCAAGGACGCGAGGTCAGGCCCACTCATTCCGGCGAGAAGTTGAACAGCCTGCTGAGAGACATCGAGCCTTTCGAGTATCAGGTCGACCTTGGAGGAGGGCAGAGGGTAGAATAGGTCGATCCGATCGCGCGCAACGGGATTGATTACGCTCGCCTTGAAGAGATCGATTGCCTCCGCGTATAGGTTCCTGGCCTCATCGGTCCTCAGGACATCTTCGCGCGATACGCCGATCTTCTGCGAGAAGAAACCAAGCACTATGCTCAGAGCCGAACGCATCCCGATCCCGCAGGAGGCGATCGAATAGAGATCGACGCTCCCTATGGCCTCAAGGGCCTCCCCCTCGGACCCGAAGTACTCCACGAGCCTTGCAGCGGTCTTCGAGCCAACCCCTGGGATCGACGTCAGCTTCTGCAAATATGGAGCACGCAACCTTGAAGTTCGAATATATAGATAAGCGCTTATCCCGCCCTCCACCTCCGCCTGGTTCAGCAGGTTCCATAGAGGTGGCCGATAGGGGAAGCCATTTTAGGACGTGCGCCAAACCTGAAGTGATGTCGATGGTGAGGGTCAGGGTTAGTTCGTTGGCAAGCATAGAGGTCGACGGAGAGACGGGGGTCAGGGTCGACCTAGTATCGGTCACTCCGCGAGTGATATCGACGCCCGGCGTAGCGCAGGACGACGTCGCAGTTGCCCAGAACGTCGTGCAGGGCTTGGTGACGGGCCTGCAGCAGGTCGGCCTGGTGCCGAAGCCAGGGCAGCCGAGGATGATCCTCTTCCTAACCAGCAGGGAGTATGTGGGCCTCGGCGAACCTCAGATCAACGACATAATCGACCTTACGTTCGAGAGCTCGAGGATAAGCTTCAAGAAGGTAACGAGCACGACCCAACCGTAATGCTATACGGTCTGTTTTTCAGGGGCCGAATCCTCGATCTCGATGGCCCCTTGCCTCGTCCCGGACTTCGATAAGATCATCATGGCCTCCTGAACGCTTTCGAGTTCGCCCAACGTCTCCTCGAGTCCGAGCTTGAGGGCATTGGCCACGTTCTTGTATCTCTCCTCGCTCAGTTCGCCGGCCACAAATCGAACCTCGGTCGATGTGAGGCATTTCTCAAGCAGCTGGGACTGATCCTTCAGCTCGCCCAGTTTCGATGTGAGCCTGGTGATCATGTCGTTCTTCCTTACCTCAGCGCTCTTGACGGCCTGCTCGAAGTCCTTCCGGAGGAACTCGTATGTGGCCTGCGAGACCTTGCCCTGCTTGACCAGCTCATTTAGTGCCGTAAGCCTTTTTGAGGATATGTTGAGCTGCTTCACTATATCCTCGAAATCCACTTCCCATGCGAACAAGTTTCGCTCTTTCAGTGGCAACGGGCGACGAATATTTAACACTATCTTGAGCCCCAGATTCGGCATATTTTGGGATTATCGCTGGACCGATCCATGCGTTGGCCTCACGGAATCGCAGGGGCGGATGGATCAGATGGAGAACCTGCCTTGGACTACCCCTGAGGACTTGCGTTCCTCCTTGGTGAGCTCATAGACCTTCTTCAACAAAGTTATGTCGGCCGCCGTCTGTTCGATCCTCTTCCTTTGGTAAGTCCTCCTTTGGGTCTCGGCAACCGATTCGAAGATGGACTCGATCGTCTTCGATCCTAGGGACTTGGCATATATCGAGAAGCTAGGCACATCGCCGCTTACTATCCCATGGATCTGTGTTGCAACCCCGATCTTGCCACCGGGATATATCATGGCGCCGATCGAGGTCTTCACGTGATCGGCGATGAAGGCGCCGATGTTCGTCTCGCCGGTGTCTATCCTCTGCCCCCTGATGTTGACCTTCACCGTCCCATATGTGATCTTCAGGTCGGACGCCGTGGTAAGGGCTCCGAGGCTCACCCACTCCCCAATGTACGAGTGGCCCACGTAACCCGCATGGGCCTTGTCGGTGTGGCCGTGGATGACCGTTTCCTCAACCTCCCCACCGATGTTGCACATGACCCCTATGCTCGATCCCCCGTGGATCCGTGCAGATGGGAGGACCTGCGTGCCTGAGCCGATGAACGTAGGCCCCTGGATCCAGGCGTTCGGTCGTATGATGCAGTCGGAATCGATGTGGACGGGCCCAGCCCTCACATCTATAACCGTCCCAGCCTCAACCACAGACCGGGGCCCTATCGAGAGGTCACTCCTCTTCCCCAGGATCGTGGCCTTGGGATGGACTTTGCCGGCCCGTGATTTTTTGAGGGAGAGGATGTCGCCCTTCAGGATCTCGGAGTTCGTGCTTATGAGCTCTCGAGGGTGGCTCAGGAGCTTGGCCTCCTGGACCTCTACCCTCTTCATGGCCGACCTCTCGAGTTGGGAGACATCGAGGCTACCCAATGGCCTCGAGAGCCTCTCCGCGAACTCCCTCGCCTTGACCGGGCCGAGGCAGACGAAGACGAGCCTATCGTCCTTCACCCCGATGTGGCCTTCGGAAGCCCTTGACATCTTGAGGGCGATGGCCTTATTGGGGACGAGCAGCCCATTGATGAAGAGGGTAGTTCCGATTATCGATTCGGTTCTGTTTACGGGGCCCTTCTCCTTTGACTCCATGAAGTCCGCCAGATAATCCCTTGTGAAGGGCATCGCATCGGGAGCTCGAAGCAGATCCATGATCCTGTGCCTGAAGCTCTTCGCGCCACACCTCAGGTCGAAGGAGGGACGCGTGTACGTCAAGGGGAGGAAATTCTCATAGGCGTCATCCTCGAAGATGGCCGCCCGTAGCTTAGGCAATGGGTCTCGCCCAAGGGGCGATGAAACCCGAAACGATAAAACACTATCGGATGAAATGACGACAAGACCATATCATGATCGGGGTCTCTGATGGCTTTCCACGGGAGGCCTGGGTCGACCTCGGAGAGCCCTTCAGTTATACTGCGGCCTTAAGGGATTAGGCCGTATATTCGACGGCCCTGACCTTTGTGATCCAGCCGTTAAAATCCTCGAATTGGGGATACCCCATGTAGAGCTTCTTCATCGCCTTCATGCAGTGGGCGGCCCTCCTGAGCCTCACGATGAAATCCAGACGACCGATCCCCCTGAAGGCCCTCGTCGCCTTCTCCGTTATTGAGAGCTTGAGATCGCCAAACTTGCTGGCGAGGAGTATGTCGTTGGGTTTTACGATCTGGTGAGCCATTCCGAAGTTCAGTTCATCGTTGGTGGAAGACTGGAGGAATCGCCTGAAGATGTTGAGTGAGGCCTGTTTCGCCCCATATGCCATCATGTAACGCCTGTTGTAGTCCCACAGGTCCCGCCGTGTGACGGAGCCGAGCGATATCGCCTCTGCACAGACCTCTGCCAAGATCCTCCCGCTGCGCATCGATGAGCCGATCCCACCGCCATGAATCGGGCTCACGGTATTGGCGGCATCTCCAGCGATCATCAGGCCGTCATATACCATATCATCCATCGGCCCAGTTGTAGGGACCAAACCACCCCCCCCATTAACCAGGGTCGAGCCCTGGAGGATGGCCATTGGGGCGATGTGCTTGTTGTAGAGATCCCTTGGGCTTAGGCCCAAGTTAGATATAATTCCCAAACCAACGTTAACGTGTTCCTCGCCCATTGGGAATAGCCAGGTGTACCCCCCGGGCGTCTTCTCCATGTCCACTAATATCTGGCAGAGCTCCGGGGGTTTGCCCTTTATCCTCCGAACCTCACGGTAGCAGGCCATTACGTCCCCCCTGGGCAATGGCCGCGACAAGTTGTCATCTGGAATCCCTCGTCTCACTGCCGCCGCCATGCCGCTGCAGTCCGCCACGACCTTTGCGCTGTAGTCCCTGTTGCCACCCTTGCCGATGCCCCTTATCCCCACCACGGCTCCTCCATCGAGCATCGGTGATGATACGTGGAAGCCATCGACGAGTTCGGCTCCGGCCGATGTGGCCATCCTCAACATGAATCGGCCAAATTCGTGTCTTCTCAGGGATATGGCCCTTAAGCTCTCATCCTCTATCCTGAAGACGCTCTTAAAATCGGGCGAATGGACCTCACTGCCTGGTGACGTTGCATAGTAACATTCGCTTGGCAGTGTGAGCCCAAGGTAATCAAGGTGATGGGAGCCGAGCGAGTCCCCGCAGACTTTGTCGCCGATCGCGGCCTCGGCCTTCCTATCGAGGAGGAGCGTCTTCAATCCGAGCTTGGAGGCAGTCGAAGCGGACATGCAGCCAGCGCATCCGGCTCCCACGACTATCAGATCATACTGCAACCCAATCGGGATTCGAAAGCATAAGAGACCGTATAAACATCTTTCGCAGTGGCCATGAGGGAGATCGGCTTCGATGTCGAGGAGGTCAAGGAAGGGCTCGCGACGGTTCTCGTCCCAAAACTTGAAACGTATAGGAAGGGCCCCAGGGAGTATATACCGTCGAGGGCCCCCGTCTTCTACAACCCCCTCATGAAGGGGAATAGGGATCTAGCGATTGCCTTCCTCAGGAAGATGAGGGACGACTCGGGAAACGGGGTCCTCTTCGGTGAGCCACTGACAGGAACGGGCGTGAGGGGCATAAGGGCGGTGCTCGAGGCCGGAGTCGAGCACGCTTGGATCAACGACCTCTCGGAGGCCGCGACCAGAGTCGCGGAGAGGAACGTCAGGAGGAATGGGGTCGAGGAGAGGGTGACGGTTGAACAACTGGATGCCAACGTCTTCAACCTGATCCACGGCTCGGACTTCGATTACATCGATCTGGATCCTTTCGGATCGCCGTCGCCCTTCTTCGAGAGCTCGATGAGGGCCCTCAGGGACGGGGGGATCATGGCCGTTACGGCCACAGACGCGGCGACGCTCTGCGGCGTCTATCCTGATAAGGCCATCGCGAGATATGGGGGCCGATCCATGAAGACGGTCTTCCCGAAGGAATTCGCGGTCAGGCTATTGATCTATGGGATAGTGGGAGCGGCTGCCAGAACGGAGGCGGGAGCTTGGCCCCTCCTCTCGTATGTCTCAGGACATTACGTGAGGATATATTGCAGCCTTAGGAGGGGGAACAAGGAGGCGGCGAGGGCGATCGGGGAGACGGGACATTTGCTCTACTGCGGCAGGTGCTTCAATAGGGAGGGGCTGAGCAGGAGGGGGATGCGGGAGATGCCCGAGATCGTTTGCCCGAACTGCGGCAGGAGGAGGGAGCTGGCAGGGCCGATATGGCTCGGCCAACACTCAGATCGCCTCTGGGTTCGGTCGATCATCGAAGCAGGTGAAGGCCTGTTGGAACCGAAGGCGATGGAGATGTTGAGTAAACTCTCACTAGAAGACACCGAAATACTAGGGAGCTACCCGATCTCCAAGATCTCGCAATATTGCCATAAGTCACCGCCAAGAAGGCGTCGATTGTTGGAGGAGCTGAGGGCCGTCGGCATTGAGGCATATGAGAGCGCCTTCGAGGGGAACGCCATCAAGACGGGCGCTGACATCAACCAGTTAATGAAGCTGCTCTAGGTGACGGCCTCGCTGCAGAAACCCCCTACACACGAGGTAGATCTCCGAGCTCCGTTTCCGAGTGGCCCCGGGCCTCAGCAGGTCCACGTTTCGGAATGACCCCCTGATGGCGGCGAGCAGGTCATCGAATAATCCCCCTTGGAAGGCCTTCAGTATCATCGCGCCCCCAGCCCTCAGGACCTCCGATGCGATGCGGAGGGAGGAGGAGGCAAGGCCGAGCTGACGCGCTTGGTCGAGCTCCCATATGCCACTTAGATTTGGGGAGGCGTCAGAGAGCACGACGTCCGCACCTCCATCGAGGTAGGAGAGGATCCTCCGCGCCATGTCCGGTGCCTCGATGTCGCCGATGATGGTCGACACGTTCGACGCGGAGAGCGGTTCGATCGGCCTCAGGTCGACGCCCAAGACGCGGCCACTTGCGCCCACGCGTTCCGAGGCGACCTGCAGCCAACCACCCGGCGCAGCTCCCAAGTCCACGATAACGTCTCCGGGCCTGATCAGGCCCGTCCTCCTGCATATCTCGATTAATTTGAAGACGGCCCTGCTTCTGTATCCTAACTCCTTCGCCTTTCGATGATAGACGTCACGCCTGCGTTCCGAGATCCACCTGCGTTTGGCTCTCCCCAGAGCCCTCGCCCCCTGCATGTGAAGTGAGTATCCATTTCTCCAGGACGTCGCAGAACTCGGGGGAGGTTTCACCGCCGCTGGCGCACATGTTCCCTGCAAGTGAGCACGTGATGCAGGGCGATCCGAGGATCGAGCCCATCGAGGGAGGCTTCCTCGTCGACATGATCCTGTAGGTCCACCTGCCCTCGCACAATATCTTGTCCCTCCTTATCAGCCCCCAAGACTCCAGCCTCACACATATCCTGGAGCCCTCCCTGCTGCTCATGTTGAGCTTCTTCCAGAGGTCGGTCTGGAGGATCCCCTCATCCCCGGCCTTGAAGATGAGGTCGAGGGACCTCTTCTCAAGTATGTCCCTTTTAGTCGCGAATCTCATCTACGATCGTGCCACCAGATCCCCATCTCCCTAGATTGGGGTTGTAATGTCCACCTTCTCCAGCAGCTCCTTATACCTGTTCCTGATCGTGACCTCTGTCACCTTTGCGACCTCCGCAATCTCGCGTTGAGTCTTGTGTTCGCCCGCCAGGAGTGACGCGACGTAGGTTACGGCCGCTGCGAGTCCCGTCGGCCCACGGCCGCTCGTCAACCTCAGCTCCATCGCAGCTTTGAGGAGCTTCAGGGCGAAGATCTCCACACTTCGCGGCAGCTCGAGTTGTTCCGAGAACCGCGTAACGTAATATTCGGGGGAAGTCGGGGGCGAGAGGACGCTGAGCTCCCACGCGACGTACCTGTAAGATCTCCCGGCCTCCTTCTTTGCGATCGCGCAGGCACCGGCGATCTCCTCGAGCGTCCTTGCCATTCCGAACTGCTTGCAGGAGATGTAGACCGAAGCCGCCACGACGCCGTGGATGCTCCTGCCCTTAACGAGCTTGTTCCGAAGTGCCTTCCTGTAGGTCAAGCTGGCTGACTCGAGGATGGTCCTCGGTAGATTCAGGGCATCGCCGACCTTCATCATCACGTTCAGCGCATGGGAGAGGTTTCGATCGGCGGAGTTCGAGACCCTGACCCTGTCCTGCCATCGAGCCATCCTGTTCGCCTGATCCTGGTCGAACTGGGCCTCAGATGATTGGGCGGCCACCCGACCCACGGTCGTCGACAGTCCGCCATCATGGATCATGAGCGAGAGCGGGGCCCCGGCCCGATCCCTCTTCTCGCGCTCCTCCTCATCGAAGGCCCTCCACTCGGCCGTATGATCGACGATGTGCTCCTCAGCGACGTAGCCGCATTTCTCGCAAACCAGCTCGCCTAGCTCATAATCCTTTATGAAATCCGAACCGCCACAGTTGGTGCACCGGCTCATAGGCATCTTGACTTCGGCCAAGCTAGTGCTTCCTCTCCGAGGGGCTCCTGCTCTTCAGGAATATGGGCGAGTCAAGCAGATGGCCGCTCACCAACGGCCTCACAAGGACGAATGGCGAGGAGACGGGACCCAGGACGTCATCCACCTGGCCCAACGCCTTTCCCCCCGATGTGTAGAGCTGAGTTCCTAGCCTTGGTGCGAAGTCCACCCTCGCGAGAAAATGTCCATCTGAAACCGCAGATACTATCTTGCCGATTCTCCTCAAAATGACAATAATCACCGCGGTCTTGGTGAATCAAAGACTTGCTGCGCCTTCGTATTTATCCTTTACTTTTTTCTACCCTATCCGCCCTCGATTGCCTTATCACAAGGGCAATCTTCTTAAGCAACGCGTTCTTACTGCCACCTTCCTCTACGCGAACCAACCCCCTCCTGGCGGTCGGCTCCCTCGGGTGTGAGGCATTTGCCTCGACCGTGCAATCCAACCCGAGATGGGCGCATGCATCCGCGATCTCGTTCAGCCTCGGATCCTGTACGCCCTCTGACTTTGGTATCCTGCGTCCATCGCTCACCGTCTTCGATGAATCCAAATAGACGGGGAAGATGACGACTCGATCCGACCTCCGCAAGGAACGAATCCTCTAGGCCTCTCCGATGAGAACGGCGCTGATCGACCCGACCTGTCCAGGCCTCGATGTCACTCTCGCCCTGCCAAGCGGCGTCTGGATGATGGCGCCCTTCGTCACGATGCCCCCCCTCCGCAAGTCGACGCCAGCTTGATTCTCCGCGACTGCCAGGACCTCGGACTTGACGACCTTGCCGGTGCGGTCTGACAGATTCACGTGCTTCACCTTAAGTGACCTGACCTTGGGATTCCCTCCCATCGATCTGGTCCTCAGTGCTGACGCTTCGCCTATGACTGTGCGAGTACTTGGACTTCCGAACTCGTATCGCCTCCTGCCCCTGTAGGGGCTCTTCCTCCCACCCGATCTCTTCCTCTTGTGAAGGTCACTGTGGTAGATCGTCATGCTGCTCTGCCGAGATCGGCGAACATTATAAGCGTTGACTCGCAAGGCGAAGGCAGGGCCCCGAATACGCCGGAAAGGGTTAAGACCAAGGATGTGAAAAGGAGCGGAGTCCATGACATGAGCGGGCTGAGCTGAGCCGGGCCGGTCCTGATGGTCTTCATAAAGAGGCTCGAGATCAGAGGCTTCAAGTCGGTCGGCAGGAAGGTGACACTGGAGCTAGGGAGGGGATTCACGGCCATCACAGGGCCGAATGGCTCTGGCAAGTGCTTGGCCGAGGGGACGGTGGTCGCGACGTCCGAAGGCTGCGTGGCAGTCGAGGATCTCTTCGAGGAATCGGGGATGTGTGGCATTATGCTCACCTCATCCGATCTACAGAGCTATGCCGTTCCCGTGAAGCCGATCTTGGTGCCCAGCCTAAACATCGCCAGCGGCAGGGTCGAGTTGGCGGAGGTTGCGGCCATCTACAAGCAGACGGTCGATGAGGGGACGTTTCGCGTCGAGACCGACACTGGCAGGCTCGTAAAGGTCACGGGCGAACACAGGCTGCTCGTCAAGGGACACGGGTGGTTGAGGAGCTGGCAGCTAATGGCCGGAATGCTCGTCGGGGCCATCGAAGGCGGAAGGGCGGTCTGGGAGGCGGTTGAGGAGATCCGGAGGATGGGGAGGAGGAGGCAAACGGTCTACGACGTATGTGTGCCATTCCATCACAACTTCATAGGTGGGGGAGGGCTCATCCTCCACAACAGCAATGTCTTCGACGCCGTGAAGTTCGTGCTGGGAGAGGTGAGCGCGAAGTCCCTCAGGACCGATAAGTTCTCGGGCGTCGTCTGCGACTCGGTCTCCGGGATGAGCAAGACGGCGTTCGTCAGGCTATTGCTGGATAATAGTGACAGGAGGATACCGATCGATGATGACGAGGTCGTCATCTCCCGGGAGGTAGATTCATCCGGGGAGAGCGTCTACCGACTCGGCAAGGCCCAGACCCAGAGGGCGGCCATCAGCGACCTGATCTCGGTCGCGGGCCTATCGCACAGGGGCTACAACATGGTGATGCAGGGGGAGATAGCGAGGATAGCCGATAGGGATCCGATCGAGAGGCGACAGGAGATAGAACTCGCAGTTGGGATCTCGGAATATGACGAGAGGAAGAGGCAGGCCATGGAACAGCTGAGGGAGGCCGACACCAACATCAGGGTTGCGGCCGCGAGGATGGACGAGGTCAGCCAAAGGGTCGAGCAACTGGAGGAGGAGAGGAATCACGCGCTGAGGAGCGCCTTCCTGCAAAAGGAGATAACGATGATGAGGGCCACGATGGTCTCCGCCCTGTTCTCGAAATCGGCTGAGGAGGCATCGATCAAGAGGAAGCTGCTGTCAGAAAAGGAGGCATCGTTCGTCGAGGCGAAGGCGCGGCAGGACGAGAGGCAGCGCCAGCACGATGAGAGGCAGGAAGCCTGGAGGGGGTTCACCGAGGAGATCGAGAAAGGCGGGGGCGAGCTGGCAGCAATACAGGCTAAGGTCGGCGAGATCCAAGTCAAGCAGGCCGAGGCCTCAGCGAAGATGGCGGCATCGGTTGAGGCGCTCGAGAGGTCGAGGAGGGAGTTGGAGGGGGCGAGGGCCGACCTCGGCAGGCTATACAGGAAGGCGCGCTCCGAACGTTCGAGGATGAGGGCCGATGCCTCTCGCCATGCGCTATTGAAGTCCGAGCTATCGAGGGAGAGGGCGGCCCTCGAATCCTTGAGGGCGAAGTTGGGGAAGGCCGAGTGGAGGAGGGAGGAGGCGCTCAGGGTTGAGAGCGAAGTGGCCGCCGAGATCGCACAGAGGTCTCAGGATCTAGCGTTATTGGAGGGGACGCTGCGGAGCCACAGGAGGAGGATCGGGGAGTTGAGGAGGGAGATGAGGAACGCCGACGAGAGGCGGAACGCCCTCGCATCCACTCTCAGGGAGCTGGGGAGGCACCTGGACAGGCTCGTCGAGTTGAAGAGGGGCGAGGGGGAGAGGCTGCAGGGAATCGAGAGGAGTGCAAAACAGAAGGAGGGGCTCGTCGGGAGCATCTCCCTCGAGATGGACGAGCTCACGGCGCTAATAGAGCGAGTGAGGGGGGCGCTCATACAAGCGGAGACGAGGAAGGAGATAGTACAATCGATCGCTGAGGAGGAGAGGGCCGTGAGGAAAGTACTAGAGCTCAAGGAGAGGGGACTGATTAAGGGGGTCGTCGGCGAACTCTCTGACCTGATAGAGGTCAAGGAGGTGGACAGGGTGGCCGTGGAGGCGGCATCGGATGGATGGCTCAGGTCCATAGTCGTGGACGATCTCAAGGCCGCGCTCATATGCGCTGAAGCCCTGAAGAACGAGAGGCTTGGGAGGATCAAGCTGATACCGCTGAGCGAGACCGAGAGGACGACCATCGCGATACCCGAGCCACTCACGGGCAAGGTAAGGGGGATCGTGGACATCATAGGCCACGGCGGCGAGATGGGAGCCGCCGTCTGCAAGGTCTTCGGCGACACGGTCATAGCCCGGACGAGGGTCGACGCCATAGAGGCGTCGAGAAACGGACTCAGGGCCGTCACGCCCGATGGCGATGTCTTCGAGCCGAGTGGCGGAATAGTTGGGGGATACTACAGGAAGCCAACCGACATCCTATCGTTGTTGCCACCCGACCAAGCGGTCGAGAAGCTCGAGACGAACTTATCGAAATTATTGGAATTCCAGGATGGGAGGAGGAGGGAGTACGCCGAGAGGCTGCGGGAAGAGCTGAGTGACCTGGCCCGGGAGAGGGCTCAGACCGAGAGGGGGTTCGAGCTCGTGGGGAAGGAGGCCAAGAGCATCAGGGCAGAGGTGGAGAGGGTCTCGAGGAGCCTGCAGGCAACGGTGAGCAACATGAGGGCGATAAGGGAACTGTCCGAGGAGACCGATGAGGACATCTCAGCGGGAATCGCGAAAAGGGGCAGGCTGAAGGGGCAGATAATCGACCTTAGGCGCAGGCTGAGGAGGGCAAGGGGCGTCATCGGATCGCTGGACCTCTCGACATTCGAAGGGGATGTGGGGGAGGGAGCGAGGAGGGTCTCCGAATTGCAGGAGGGATTGGCCGCCGTGAGGAACAGGCTCTCGTCATCTTCGAAGAACCTGAGGACGATCCTGGAGCCGATGTCGAGGAGGACCAAGGGGGAAATCAGGAGGCTGAGGGACCGCAACAGGGCGCTCTCCCACGGGATCAGGAGGTATGAGAGGGCCGGCGGTGAACTCAAGGCGCTCCTCGAGGAGATGGCGCAGAAGAGGGGGGAGCTCTCCCAGCGGATCGAGGGCGCGAGGGAGAGGAGGAGGGCCTTCGAGTCTGAGGCCCAAGAGCTATCGAGGGGACTCGAGGAGGGCGACCACCTTCTGGAGGTTCAGAGGGAGGAGTTGGGCAGGTTGAGGATCGAGGTCGAGAGGGCGGAGCTCCAAGAGGCCGAGAGGCTCAATGAGTTGAGGAGGCTCGGCTACGGGTCTCCTTTGCCGGTCGAGGCGGAGGGGCTGAGCGCGACATCCGCCATGCTCGATGAGATGGAGAAGGAACTCCAGACGATGGGGCCAGTCAATCCACTTGCGATCGACCAGTATGGACAGCAGTACAGGAATTACAAGATGCTCTCGGTGAGGAGGAACGAGCTGGAGGGCGAGAGGTCGGGCATCGTGCGGTTCATGGAGGAGATCGAATCCAAGAAGAGGCAGACCTTCATGGATGCGCTCGAGAAGATCAACGCCTCCTTCGGGCAATTCTTCGAGAAGATCACAGGGGGGAAGGGGTGGCTCCAGCTGGAGAACGTAGAAGATCCGTTCTCGGGAGGACTCGATATGTATGTGCAGTTCCCATCGAAGAGCCCGAGGCTTGTGAGCGCCGTGAGCGGCGGGGAGAAGTCCGTCTCGGCCATATCCTTCATCTTCGCGATGCAGGAGCTGAAGCCAGCTCCGTTTTACATAATGGACGAGGTGGACGCGCACCTAGATCCCGTGAACGCCGAGAGGTTCGGGGAGCTCGTCAGGGAGAGGTCGGGGAGCAGCCAGATGATAGCGATAACGCTGAGGGACGTGGTCGCGCGCAAAGCCCACAGGATCTTCGGCGCCTACGTCAACAAGGGCGTCACTCAGATAGTCGAGATGCCGCGGAGGAAGGGGGAGGCATGACATCGTCGGCGACGACTGAGGAGGGGAAGCCCATCTGGGTCAGGTCGCCAGTGTCGATCCTCTTCGACGTCGTCAAGCTTCAGAAGACGCATCCTTGGGACATCGACCTCAGGGGCCTGCTCGAGGCCATAATGGCCGAGATAAGGAGGGCGGGCCGCATCGAGTTCGAGGCCTCCGGAGTCGCGCTCCTCTCCTCCGCCATCATCTTCAGGAGGAAATCCGAACTCCTCCTCAAGCTCGAGGAGCCGCCAAAGCCGCCGGAGCAGAAGGAGACCGTACCCACGATCCTGCCGGTTGCCATCAACCTGCCTGTGACGGCCGCTCACGGCAAGATATCGCTCTCGGAGCTGGCGCAGGCGCTCATGGAGGCCATCTCCGCGCAGATGTCAGAGAGAGTGGAGGCGGAGGCGTTGGAAGAGGTCCCCCCACTTCTCGAGCATCCCGACGAGTTCATGACGAACCTCGAGGAGCACATGGGGGATCTCTTGGAGAGGATTCGGGATCTGCTCAAGGGCAAGGACCTCGTGAGCTTCAGCTTCGTCACGAAGGGCATGGACTTGATCGAGGCCATCAGGACCTTCATAACGCTCCTGTTCCTCGCGAGCCGCGGCGTGATCTGCATACAACAGGACCTCGATACGAAGGAGATATGGATAGGGCGCGATCTGGGGGAGGGGGTCGAAGGTGAGGGCGATGGCGATAAAGGAACGTGAGGAGGAGGAGCTGGCGAGGAGGACGATTGAGGCCGCCCTCTTCGTCGCGGGACGGCCACTCGACCTCCTGACCCTCAGCTCCGTCAGCAGGCTTCGGAGCCAGGCCAAGACCAGGAAGGCGGCGAGGGCGCTCGCCTCCCTGTACCAGGGGAACGATGGCGCCGTGGAGGTCGTCGAGCTGCCGGACGAACGCTTCGTCATGCGCATTAAGGGGGAGTATTCCGAGAACGTGAGGAGGATATCCGTTAAGCCACTCGTCACGAGGGGGGCGCTCAAGACCCTCACCCTGATCGGGCTGAGGCAGCCACTCACGCAATCGCAGCTCGTGAAGATAAGGGGACCACAGACCTACGACCACGTCAAGGAACTCATGAGGGACGGGCTGGTCAAGGGGGTCAAGGTCGGCAGGACGCTCCTGCTCTCGACGACCCCCATCTTCTCCGACATGTTCAACCTCAGCAGGGAGACATCGGCGATAAAGAGGCAGCTGCAGGAGATGATCGAGAAGGGGGCCGCGCAGCAGGTGGAAGGGGCCCAGGGTCCCTCGCAAGAGGGGGGGTCGTCGGAGGCGACTGAGGAACCGGCCACATCGCAGCCCTAAATTTTAGAGAGTGGTGCAGCCCATAAAGCACCATCAAGCGAATGGGGGAAGGTTTGGGATTCATCGTCATTAGGAGCTTGGCGCTCACGTGATGGACTGTCTTCATTTAAGACCTTTGGAGTCTCGGATCCTGCTTCTCGAATGAGCCATGAGGGTTTATCCATGTGGACGCGATCTACGACCTCTATCCATCCAAGTTGTCCAGGCTCCTCCAGATCGATACGGGCGCTTCACTGCTTACGGATGCTATCTACAAGTTGCTGAACCTCGGAAGGGAATGCAGGTTCTCCCTTCACACGATACCCGTCCTGAACATTTCCGTCGAAACCACGGCCTCATACCGATTCAACTCAATCCACGAATACGCCTCGGAGTTCCTTGTGGCCGTCACGACCCACGAGATGGCGCCCGTCGGGAACGTTAACCGCTCGGCCTACATCATCACGGCATACGGAGTATGGAAACCCCTTTACGTATTCACCGGAGGTCGTGTCGGTCTCCTAACTGCATACTTCAAGGCTTGGAGGGGTCTACCTGCTGGCCCTTCAGTTGTCCGATGCAAGAGGCGAATCGGGGTCGGCCTGAGGGCCCCTCGGCAGGGCATTTACAACTGCAATCCTTTTATGTGGTCCGGGATGAGCTTCGTGCAATGCATTGACGGCAACCACCGTTCAGCACGCGACTGGCGCCCTGGTCCTCAAGGAGGCCATACTGGAGAACTTCATGAGCTACGAATACGCCAGGATCCCATTCAGCGCGGGCATGAACCTCATCTGCGGCCCAAACGGGGCCGGTAAATCCTCGATACTGCTCGCGATATCCGTGGCCCTCGGCCAGGCGTACACGGAGAGGTCGAAGAAGCTCGCGGACCTCATCAGGAGGGGCAAGGACATCGCGAGGGTTACGCTCGTCTTCGACAATTCCCCCTCTGCTGATGGAAGGAGGCCAGTCCCGTCGATCAGGTCGAACGAGCTGACGCTCACGAGGTACATGAAGGCCGACGGAGATTATTGGTACCAGATCAATTTCTCGCCCTCCTCGAAGGCCGAGGTCGACGACCTCCTCTCGGGGTTCGGCATCGACCCGGACAACATGCTGATTGTCATGCACCAGTATATGGTCGAGGAGTTCACCGTCATCTCCCCCCAGCAGAAGCTCCGTCTGGTCGAGAATGCAACGGGCCTATCGAGGCTCAGGGACAGGGTGCTCGAGGCCTACGAAGCGCTCAGGAACGTGATGAGCGAGGAGGAGAGCGTCAAGGCGCTAATGGAGGAGTCACAGAAGACCCTCGAGAACTGGCGGCTGGAATACGACAAGATCCTGAGGAGGGAGAGGCTGCTCGACGAGAAGGAGAGGCTGCAGCTCGAGCACGGTTGGGCCCTGTTCCGTAAGCAGCAGACGCTGGTGGAGGCCATGCAACTGAGGTTCAGGGCCGTTGGGGAGGAGGTGAAGGCCAATGCCGAGAGGGCGGAGAGGATCGGCTCGGAGGCCACCTCGACCAGGGAGAGGCTCGAGTCATCGAGGTTCGAGTACAGGAGGCTCTTCCTGGAGCTCGTGGAGGAGGAGAAGAAGGACGAGGGTGAAAATCCGAACGTCGAGAGGGTCGAGCAGAGGATAGTAAGGGCTGAGAACGCCATAACCAAGGGCATAGACGCGTACGTCGACCTGAGGGTGAGGGAGGCCCTCGCGCGGCACAGGCTCGAGGAGCTGGAATCTGAGAGGAGGGAGGTCGAGAGGAGGGCCTCAGAGGCATCGGCGACCCTGGAGGAACTGAGGGCCTCGGCCGAGAGGAACGGCCCCCTCGTCGAGACCTCTAGGACGCCAGAGGACGTCGAGAAGGACATGGAGGCGAACCAGATCGCCATCGCACTCCTCGGCACGGTCCTGGAGAACGCGAAGGAGATGTACGAGTCATATCAGAAGACATTCGACGAAATAGCGGAAAAGGCCAAGCAGGTCGCGATCAACCGGGACACGGCCCTAAAGGAGTTGGACGTCAGGAAGGGCGTATGGAGGAAGGGCGTCGAGGATCTAATGACGAAGGTCACGGGTGCCTTCAGGGAGAACATGGAGAAGATAGGCGCCACCGGCCTCGTGAACCTCGTAGATGCGGACGACCTCGAGAACTCGGGGATCGAGCTCCTCGTCGGCTTCGGGGGCGCGAATCCGACGGCGCTGAACTACTATACCCAGAGCGGCGGGGAGAGGAGCGTCTCAGTCGTCGCATTCCTGCTCGCGCTCCAGAGCAGCATAGCCTCGCCCATAAGGGCCGTTGATGAATTCGACGTCCACATGGATCCGAGGAACAGGGAGGCATTCCTGAGGATGATAATGGAAAGGGCCAGGCGGGATCCGTCCGTCAGCTACATCTGCATCACGCCGGGGCAGATACCGCCCATAATCGAGGACGCCGCTGTTCTCGTGGTCCAGAACAACTACGGGATATCGACCGTGGGAGTCGTGACGAAGGGTGCGGGATGATCAGGCCCCCTCCCTTGAGGCCATCGACAGGATCATCGGGCTCTGCAGGCAGACGGAGAGCAGCGGATCCGATCCTTTCGCGGTCGACGTGATAGCGCTTTTGGAGAAGCTGAAGCTCATGCTTAGTGAGTGGAAGACGGTGCCCCAACTGGCCAGGGATGCCGAGGCGGTCTACAGGATCGCCATGCTGATCAAGCTCCAGGAGGAGGTGGTGAAGCACAGGTCATCGCTCCTATACACCGATCCACTGCTCGTCGAGCTGAAGGTCCTGGCATCTGATCCGGGGGGCTTGGCGAGGGCCTTCCTAAGGGCCTGGCGACCCGTGGCCGCGCTCCAGCAGCTCAACCTTGAGCAGCTGAGGTCGGCCTACGACTACTGGACGAATCTAAGGAGGTTACAGCTCGATGAATACGAGAGCAGGATGCCATCGAATCTAGACTTGGAGCAGCTGAAGTCGATGGGCGTGCTCGTCGACGAAGTCCAGAGCAAGGTACTCGAGGAGATGCATGGGGAGCTGCTCAGGCGCTCTTCCGGCGGCAGGATCAACTACTGGGAGTTCGTCACCGATCGGGACTTCGCCGCAACCGTCAAGAAGGCGGTGCTCGTGAGCTTCCTTGTCACCCTGGGTTATGCAGAGCTCGAGATCGAGCCACTCGAGAATAGGATTTGGCTAAAGCCGAAGGATGTGGCCGAGATACCCAGGGTGGCCGAGAAGAAATCGCTCGTGGTCTCGCTGAGGCCCAAGGAGGAGCGGAAGGATGTCTGAGGCCGAACTTTCATCGAAGGTGAGGAGGGCGGCACAGATGCTCCTTTACCAGAGGCACAGGGTTCCTGGCGTGAAGGGCTACGAGCTCCGGCGCTCCTTGGGCCGCGGGTACATGCGGGTCGTGAAGATAGTGAGGACGGAGCTCGAGAACATCGGTATGACCGTCAAGATCATGAGCGAGGACGGTTCTGAGGTAGATGAGGGCGACGAGGAGAAGCTCTCGACCTCACGGTTCTTCGTCGTCCTGAAGGATTCGCTCTCGCTCTACGACGCCTCCACGGCCGGTTGGAGCATAGACGATCTGGCCGGCATGGCCGTCACGCTCGCCACCATAGTCTCCAGGAGGGGGAAGGCCCCGAGGAGGGAGGTCGAGAGGATCCTAAGGGAGAAGTTCCCCAATTGGAAGGCCGAGTTGTTCGTTGAGCGATGCGTGCGCAGGGGATACGTTGCCATCGATGAGGACAACAACCTCGTCCTCGACTGGAGGAGTAGGGGCGAGCTCGATCTCCAGAAATTCCTCCAATACGTCCTGGGCGCTGGCGGTCCCGAAGCGAGCGTTCAACCATGATGTCCCATTAAAGGTCAAAAGGGCTCAGCCCTTCGGCCCGAACGGTCGTGCCTTCATCAGCCTGTGGTCGTGAAGGCGGCGGGAGCGCGATCATAGCATAGAGAGGAATTCACCCATCCCAGAGATGCCGAGGAGGTTCAGGTTCCCAACGTGGACCCTCTCGAGAGAGGCCTTCGCGGCCTCATAGCACTTCACGGTCTGCTCGAGGGACGTGGTGGGCATGTCGCGCATCATGAAATCCGGATGGAAGACTAGGAGGCCGTAGGGTATCACGGGATCGATCCTCGAGATGAAGTCGGCGATACTGCCGACCTCGTTTTCGTCAACGTATCCTGGGACGAGAAGCGTCGTCGCCGTCAGCAAAGGGGGCTCGGGCCTTCTGGGATGGAGGCGCCTTGCGACCATCTCGAAGTTCTCGAAGGCCCTCTTATTCGAGACGCCGCTCAGGGCTAGGCTGATGGCCTCGCTGAAGCACTTCAGGTCAAACTTCAGATTGCCCCCACTGACCAGTGATAGGGCCGCTGCCTCGCGAACAAGTTCGGGGTTGCCGCAGCCATTCCACTCGAAGCAGATCCTCATGATCCTATCGGGGAAGGCCTTCAGGAGCTTTTTCGATGCCGTGATCGCGAACGGAAGCTGGGGTTCGGGTGAACCGCCGAAGAAGCAAACGCACGATATCCCATTGTCCCCCTCAATCCTCCTTACGAGGTATTCAACGGGCTTCGGGTGCCCCAACGCGAGATCCTTATGGGATTCGTTCTGGCAGAATAGGCAATCGAAGTTGCACCCATAGAAGAATATGGCAAGGTTCTGGTAACCGATCTCGGGGCCTGGCCTATTCGCAAAGCGCGGGTATCCAGCACCCGTGCCAGCCGGGCAGAACCATGATGAGCAGCAATTGGTGACATGAGGGTCGACGTAGTCGTAGAAGAGACCATTGCCCATGGGCGCGATCGTCCTGATTGTGCCACCTTCATTGGCCCTCAGGCCGCAATAGCCCTTATCACCTGTAGCCATACGACACTCATTTGCACAAAGGTTGCAGCTCAATCCGCCTTCGCCCTTTGGGGGCTGGGGCGGTAGTCCTAGCCCCTCCCTCAATGAGCCGTGCGCAAGGCGAGCAATTCGGAGAGCTTCCTCACCCCTGATGCACTTCCCACAAAGGCCAAGATAGCTCGATATCGATCGTGAATCGGCGCCGCAGAGGGCGCACCTCTTCTCGCCCGCCACCCTTTTAATCGGCATGACACCTTGGACTGCAACGGCATAAGGCGAGATAAAATTAACTTTGGAATTGCGATCTCATGCCGTTCGAACGACACGCCAGATGCCGTCCAGGACCTTTGAAAGGCTGCGCGAGTCCCCCTCGGATGACCATCCCATCACGCTCCCCGCAACATCTCGCTCACGGCCAACCTAACGGACGCCTCGCTTCCGAACCTTGGAGACCAGCCAAGGCCTTTCAACTTGTGAGTTGATAGCAGCATCGTCTTGACGTCGCCAGGCCAACCCCTCCCGCCACCGACGCCCCCTGTGAACCTAACGTTGCTGTTCAACCCCATCTCGTCGATGACGATCTTCGCGATGGTTGCCACATCGACCGAGTCGTCAGAGCCAACGTTATACACCTCGAACGGGGAGCCCAGGTGCTTCGAGATCTGGTCCATGGCTGAGATGCAGTCCGAAATATGGAGGTAGGACTTCGTCTGCCTGCCATCTCCGAGCACCTCGAGTTCGTTGGGATCGGACCGCAGCTTCTCAATGAAGTCATGCAATACGCCGTGTCTGCTCCTCGCGCCCACTATGTTCGCAAGCCTCACCGCCGCGGACTTGAATCCATGGGCGAAGGAGTATGCTGAGACCATCGCCTCGGCTGCGAGTTTGCTGGCACCATAGAAGGAGATCGGCTTGAGGGGGCCATAGGCTTCGGGCGTGGGCAAGGCGAGTGAGTCCCCGTATACGGTTGAGGTCGATGCGAACATGAGATCGAATGATTTTCCAGATCCACGCATGGCCTCAAGCAGGGACCTCGTCCCCTCGACGTTCACTGACCAAACCTCATCAGGACTCTCTTGCCCCAACCTCACCTCTGGCAGGGCTGCCAGGTGGTATATTGCGGAGGCATCGGCAACAAGGGAGGCGAGGAGGCCCCGATCGAGGACGTCCCCCCTCACGACCCTGACGTTGCCTTTGCCCATGGCCCCTGCGATGTTCCCCTCAGTGCCGCTCGCGAAGTTATCCAACACTATGACGTCGAGGCCTTCACTGACAAGTCTGTCAGCGACATGGCTGCCGATGAAGCCAGCTCCTCCTGTGAGCAGCGCTCTCCCATTCATTTGGGTACTCGCGTGATAAAGGGAGCTTTTAAACTCATGGAATCGAAGGGGTCGGATCACGCGTAGGTGCGTTGGTGGGAGATGGGTTCGTCGAAATGTGATGGCGTGAGTGCTTGGCGAGTGGTGGAGGATTGCGTGTACTAGAGCCGAAGGACAAGCGGGCTGTCTGGCCTCGACTCCTTCTGCTTCTCCTTCTCCTTCTCAGTTACCGATGGGGGTGGGGGTTTCCATGAAGTGATGAGCTGGTTCAATGCCTGTTGGACGTCCGTATTCAGGGCCTGCTTGGCCGCCGCCTCCATGGCTGACGGTGGTTGTATCGATGTGGCCACGGGCGCTCGTTGCAAGTCGGGGGATTGGACGGCAGTTGGCTGTGGATTGGGCTCGACGACCGCGTCGAGCAGCTGAAGGGCCTCGAGGTCCATCTCGACCTCTCGTTTCTCCTGGAGCGCGCGGTCGATGCCGGACTTCAGGCTTGATGCGGCGATCTTGGAAGCGTTCTCGGAAAGCTCACCTGTTATGTGCTGAACCTCCGAGTCCGCCAGAAGGCGTTCCAGCAGTGCGATCTGCCTCGAGAGCTCGTCATTTCTATTATCGAGCATGTAGATCAGCCGTTGCCTATCGTCCTCCTGAGACCTTAGGACCTTCCTATACTCCTCGCTGAGCTCCTGGTAGGTACGGGCCGAAACCTTGCCAGCAGAATAGAGGTTCTCCAGTGCCGACATCCTACGTTTCGAGACCTCGGCCTCGCGCCTCAGTCCTTCGCTGTCAACCTTCCACTCGGGCCTCTGGACGATGAGGTTATCCTCAATTATGAGCCGGTCAACGCCGTGCTCGATGAAGCTCCCATCGTGGTTCTCCACCGCTATCTTACTGATCTGATTTCTATTATCCGTGGAGAATCCGATGATGAGCCCTAGGCATCTGCCGTAAGGATCCCTTAGCGTCTCGCCGATCAATCTCTCATATTTCTTGGTTAACAAATACCCACACCTCTCTATTCCATCGTGATGCGGAGCGACCTAATCTCTCGTAATCACTACGTTGAGGCAAGACCGCGGGGATATAAGATTCGAGCAAAAATCGTTGTGTAAAAGACGATGCTTCCCACAGGATATTTGCATTCATGGTTCATCCTTTGGCGAGAACTGCTATCCCCGTGGGAACCCTCGGTATTACGTTTGACGAATGCCGCTTATATATTGGAAGATGGGCGATCGATGTCGATTCAGGGCGATTTGGGCATCTGCCCCAGAGGCCCGAGGATCCATACGAGGGCAGAGGGGCTCTATCGTCACAGCCCCTTGGACCTGTTCCTCTCCGCCGCCCTCAGGACCCCGTCTACCAGCTCCTCGGCGAGGCCGATGTAACCCCTTGGGTCCAATGATGCGTTCAGTTCGGATTCGGAGAGAAGGCTCCGTATCTTCGCGTTCGAACTGACAACTTCTGAGAACGGCCTGCCACTCTTGAACGACTCGCCCGCCAACTGGCTGATAAGGCCATGGGCCTCCCTTCGTTCAACCCCCTTCCGGATCAAGGAGAGCATCACGGCCTCCGAGACCACTAACCCCCCGCCCATATCGAGGTTCGCCCGCATCCGATCCTCCTTCACGACTAAGCCCTTGAGTACGACCAGGATCGAGTGGAGCTGCTCGCTCAGCAGTATGAAGGCCTCGGGGATTATGTTCCTCTCGCTCGAGCTGTTCGTGAGATCCCTCTCGTGCCACAGGACCACGTCCTCCATCGCGGGCACCATCAAGCCCCTCATGACCCTGGCCAGCCCTGAGATCTTCTCGCAGGTTTCGGGGTTCCTCTTGTGCGGCATCGTCGATGAGCCCACCTGGCCTCTCGCGAATGGCTCCTGGACCTCGCCTATCTCAGTCCTCTGGAGGTTCCTGATCTCGGTAGCCATCTTGTCCAGGGTGCACGAGATGAGTGACAGGGTGAAGATGACTTCGGCATGGATGTCCCTGCTCACCACCTGTGTCGTTACGAGGGGGCCCTTGAGTCCCAGTTTGGCCATCACGAGGGCTTGAAGTGATAATCCACTGGGGCCGATGCCGGCGAATGTCCCGACGGCCCCGCCCATCTTTCCGACCAGTGCCCTCTGCCTCACCTGCCCGACCCTCTCATGGTGGCGAAGGAACTCGTCGAGCCAAACTGCGAATTTCAATCCGAAAACATAAGGAAGGGCATGCATCCCGTGCGTCCTCGAGACGCATAGCGTTGACCTATACTTGACGGCCTTCTCAGAGAGGGCGCCGATGAGGTCGTTGAGCTGGAGCTCGACCTGCTCAATGGCATCCCTCATCTGGATGGCTGTAGCGGTGTCGAGTATGTCGCTTGAAGTTGCACCGTAATGGACGTATTTGCCGGAGCCGCCGCACTGCTCGGCGAGCGCGTAGACGACGGCCGCCAGATCATGCTTCACCTCCCCTTCGATCTCGCCGACTCTCTCGGGCCTCACCGCTCCGGATGTTGCCTTCGATGCTATCTCCTTTGCAGCGCCCGCCGGTATCATGCCGAGTTCCGCCTCGGCCTCAGCGAGCGCGGCCTCAACCCTCAACAGCTGACGTAGCCTGTTCTCCTGCCTGAATATGTCCCTCATGGCAGGCGTCCCATAACGGTGGTCGATCGGGTGGATTGTGCTCATCTCATTCATCCCGCTTCCCTGTTGAAATCATCCAACGTCGTCTGGACCTCGTCCCTCCTGGCTGCCCTAAGATCTCGGGCCTTCAGCTTCCCGCCGACCGTCTCCTTTATCTTCGCCGCGAGCTTCGTGCCTATGCTCGGAACCCTTGCAAGGGACGCGACGTCGCCCCTCCTGAGGGCATGGAGGGACGTGAAACCGTTATCGTACAAGTTCCTGGCCCTGACGCGACCGATGCCCTTCATGCTCACCAACTCGAGGAGCTCGCGCTTCACGCCGTGCCTCACCCTAACCTCGAGCTCCCTCAATTGGGGGAGGAGTTCCTTATGTCCGAAGAATACGGCGAGCTCCGATGCCGAGTAGAGGAGCCAGACGGCCGATTCGTTGAGCCTGTAGATGTCGCCCTGCTGGGCGCCCGTCATGTCTGTGATGACGTCCTCGCCCCTCTCGTCGATCCACATCCAGATGGCTATCAGCGTCTTCACCTCGTCCTGGATGAGCCTGTTCTCGGCCTTCGAGGATAAATAGAGTTCGCCCTCGTGCTCCGAGATGAAGTCCTCGACGAGGGCCATGTCGCTCGACCTGGTATACAGCATCGGGGTTATGTCGCTTGAGGACGTTATCATGTGGAGCATCGAGATCGGCGTGAATTCCCTCGGCCTCACGTTCATGCAGTCCCTGAAGTGAAAGGCCGTCGACGGATCTATGTAGAGCTCTGCGATCCTCCTCCCCAAATTCGTCTCGATGAAGCCGCCGTTGGTCCACTTGAGGGCGCCCTCTTTGGTCAGATATTCCAGTGCCTCCTCCACCTTCCTCCTCAGATTCACATAGCCGCGCTGCTTCGCAAGAAATGTCGATGAGAACACCTCGTGAAGGTCCTCAGTGGCGTGGGCCATCCCACCAACGGTCGTGGCGAGGACGTGTGCGGCTATCGATTGGGCGGATCCGAGCTTCGATACGACGGGCTCCGGACTCGATTTGAGATATGTGTCCATGAGGTATTGGGCATCGCTCGGACTGGAGGCGAAGACTATGGCGTCGCCGATCTTGTCATACTTCGGCCTTCCCGCCCTCCCGGCCATCTGCTTGTACTCCATCACCGATATCTGCTCGCTCCCGAGGACGTGGTCGTACCTGCGGAGCGATGTGATGGCGACGATCCTCGCAGGGAGGTTGACACCCGCTGCCAATGTGGGCGTCGCCGTCAGCGTCTTTATGAGCCCCTTCTTGAAGAGCCGCTCGACCATGGACCTGTGGTCGTGGTGCAGTCCCGCGTGATGGAAGGCGCTCCCCCTTGCCACCACCGAGGAAAGGGCCTCCGAGAGCCTTGTCCTCTCGGCTGAAAGGTTGATGGCGAACGAGGCCTCAGCCAACTTCCTCTTCTCGGCAGCGCTCAGACTCAGCCACGTCGCTGCACAGAGTTTCCTGGAGAGGGCGACCGCCGATCTCCTTGTCTCCGTGAAGAAGAGCACCTGTCCCCCTTCCCTTATGGCGTGGGAGGCCAGGTCAAGGTACGGCTCCCCGAACTCCCTCGCTATCACGATCCGCTTCCCGTTACCGTAGACGATCCCATAGTCGAGGAAGACCCCTTCCCTGAGCGGGATCGGCCTCCAATCGGATACCACGGGCGTCGCATCGAGCCATTCCGCGATCTCGTCGCAGTTCTCGACCGTGGCGCTCAAGGCCAGGAACTGGGAGCCGCTCGCGACCCTCTTAAGCCAGGTCGACAGCATCTCGAGTGTCGGCCCCCTGTCGACCGAATCGAGGAGATGGATTTCGTCGAGGGCGATGAGGGCGACCGCACTGAGCCAAGGGGGCCTGTGCCTCATTATGGAGTCGCACTTCTCATACGTGGCGATGACTATGTCCTTGTTAGCGAGGTTGCTCGCCGGCGAATCGTAATCGCCTGTGCTGATGGAGATCCTAAGTGAGCCCCCATTCGGCTTCTTTGCGCCATGAAAGAGCCTGAACTCCTCATACTTCTCAGAGGCCAGGGCCCTAAGGGGAACGAGGTAGAACGTCTTGCCCGCGTTCCTCAAAGCCATCTCGAGCATCAGTATCATGGCAACCAGCGTCTTGCCCGATGCAGTCGGGCACGCGAGGACGAGGTTCTTGCGATCGAGGATGCCCGCTTTGAAGGCGAGTTCTTGTGTCGGATACAACTTCGAGTAACCGCACTTGGCTATGAGCGCCTTCGTTTCGTCTAGAATCGGAAGATCCCCGATCTCCAGGAATGGCTACCTCCTCGCCCTCTTTACAGATTGCTCATCCGGAGAGTAGAGGAGGCCTTCGCGGAGCATGGCGGATAACAGCTTGCCGAAATCCTCCTTCTGAACCCCCTCCTTCTCGGCCAAGTCCTCGAGCTCGTCGAGGTTCGCGGATCCCGACCGGTCCTCCAACCGAGCCACCAATTCGAGGAGCTTGCCCATCTTGTCCCTCGTGGATTTCGGCTTACCCGTCATGAGGGCGTCGACGTCGATCTGGCCGGTCTCGACGTCCATCCCGGCCTGAGCCAGAGACCGCTTCATGAGCGCTATGGCCGCTTCGGCATCCTCGACCAGGACCTCACTCCTCATGTGGGCCTTGGCCCTCGCCTCCGAGAGCCTGACGAGTGACTCGAGTTGGCGCGGCGTGATCGCCATCGGGGCTCCGCCCATGGAGCTCTGCCTTCGCATCTCGAGGAAAAACTCCTCGAGCCTGTCGGCGCACTCCTGTGTCAACTTCGGCCTCAGCTTCCTGCAGTAGCTCATATACTTCCTGAGCATCGATTGGCCGATAATGTCCGAGCTGGTGCTGAGGCTTCCCCTGTGGTAGTTCAACATGTGGTCCGCCAACCTCTTGTCAGTATCCTCGTCCGGTATGTCCTTGAGAACGAAGATCAGGTCGAACCTGGAGAGGATCGTCGGCGGCAGATTCGCGTTATCGACGAAGAGCTTGTTGGAATCGTACCTGCCCAGCGCCGGATTGGCGGCGGCGAGTATGGCCGTCCTCGCGTTCAGCGTAGCCACTATCCCGCCCTTGGCCACGCTACACGTGTTATGAAGGAGGACGCCTTGGCTTATGAAGTTGTGCATCGGCTCCACGGTCACGTCGTATACCCAATCGACCTTGTACTTGCCTTCATTCGGGACCAGTTCTACTTTCCTAACCCTCAATACCCTAATGTTCGACCTTAGGATCTCAGACATCCGAATGATGTCCCGCCTGGCCTCTGTTAAACTCGACCTCACCGCTTCTCTCGCCCCTCTGAATAAATTGGATCGCACTTCCTCATTGTAACCTCCGCTTTCGAAGTAGTCTATCACCCCCCGCTTTACGAGCATTGCACAGGCAAGGTGTTGTTGAGACCAATTCGCGGCCGATCTGAGTTCGCATATCGAGGACACGGCCCCCTCCCTCTCCTCGACCTCGTCGACGCGATCGTTGAATTTCGGTAAATATCGCATAGCGACATCGACCGTGATTCCGTATCTTCCTCTTATGTGCTCATTGAAATATCCATTGTTCGTCAAACCTAGCTTAGTCGATGTCTCATTGAAGAGTCGCGAAAAGCTCGTGGGCACAACGTCGTGGTGGCGACTAACCCTCCGGCTTCTACTGACGATTGCAGAGATAGCTCGGATTCTCCTGTCATCCGGATCCACTATTTGATCTCTGAAGCGAGAGAGGGAGTCCCCAGTGATGTATGTCTTGTAGGTATCCCTGCTCTTGTCTCGAATTATACGGGACGATATGCCAAGCCTGAGAAGGAGGTCTTGATAATCCTCGGCCAAACCCCTTGAGGCCGTCCGGTAACAAATTGCCTCCGTCTCGACGCTACCGTCTCCGAGGAATGCCGATCTCAGGAATCCCCTGACAAAGGGGATGGGGGCCGATAATATTTTAGCAGGGGCCCGTCTCTCTCGAGATCTTCGCAGCATCTCCGGGAAATTGAGCAAAAACCATTTGAACAACCCTGACGATATGTACCTCTGAGATGGGATTCCATATGAACTGAGATCTTGAGTATACCCTATTTTAAAGATCTCATTCATGATGGCCTTCATTTCATTCAGAATGAAGGGGTCCTTATTTGTGAAGGTGATCTCGCAGCTTGAGCCTTGATAGAAGCATCCTTCGCTCACCAAGTAGCCGAGAACCCTGGCAAGCTTCTCATTAAGCCATATCGGAAGGACCACTCCTTTCTCACGTGGATCCCTTTGGGGGAGACTGAGAGATGGGGGCATGGCCGAGCTCAGCCCCATTGTTTTCCTTGGTGCCGGCACGAAGTCCCCCTCCCTCACATCCATAGCTGGCACCGTCGTTATCGTACCCTCTCGGAGGACGTAGACCGGATGCTCGGGCGTTACCCATATCCGCCTCCCATTGGAATATGTTATTCTGACGAACACGTCTGGCGGGACGTGCCTGCTCACCCTGTCTATGCGAACGCCCTCAGTCGAACCGGAGGCCAGTTCCATCGAATAGATCTCGTCCGAAACAGGCGGCGTTAGGATCTCGCAGTTAATTCCTTGAACCTTACTGGTGCTATACTTCCTGAAGAGGTCGTCGACGTATTCGCCGATCTTGACCTTCCTCCCGTCCGCCAGGAGAATCTCAACGGATGGATGGTAAGATTGCTGCTCCATCGCCTCATGTATGGCTATCCTGTCCTCCGGCCTCATCTTCTCGAACTCGTCTATTGCCGCGATGCCTCGGTCAGCGAGCACCAGGGCGCCGGCTTCGAGTACATAGCCGCCGTGCCTCTCCCTCACGGCCGTGGCTGTGAGGCCAGCGGCCGTCGACCCACGGCCCGAAGTATACAGACCCCTCGGCGCGATCTTCTGGACGTATTTAAGTAGCTGGCTCTTGGCCGTGCCCGGATCGCCGATTAGGAAGACGTTCACGTCCCCCCTTATCCTCACGCCGTCTGGCAGTTCCTTCGCATTGCCGCCCATCAGCTGGAGTATAATCGCCTCCTTCTCGTCATCCAGCCCGTAGATCGAAGGTGCCAGCGATGCGATGAGTTTCTTGAAGATCCAAGAGTCCTTGGACATCCTCAACAACTCCCTCTCGTCTTCGGGGGTGATCGCCACCACCTCCTCCTCGAGGCCGGCGACCTCAAGGTGGTTGCAGTGCAATCTCAACACGAAGGTCCTATACCTTCCGCCTGTGGGATGGGACTCTGGCTCCCCAACTACGATCCCGGACAACGTCGTCCTGTCTCCGGGCCTCGCCACATCGACCATGTCGTCGAAGACGTAGACGTCGGCCGTCCGCGGAAGCTGGCCGGGCGGCAGATCCTCGGGCCTCTCCTGTAGCCTCAGTTCCTGTATGTCGACGAAATCCGATTCCGCCTCCAACAGCTCGAAGGCGCTCGATCCCTTCGCCCCGCAACTGGGATCGCTGCACAACGCCGGGAACCTCAATAGCTCTCCGCTCTGCGGCAGGTCCTGCTTGCCCCCGCACCTCTTGCATGAGAACCTACCTACGAGCAGCAGGCTCTTTATCGGCGTGGACCTGACGACGATGCCCTCTATGGAGACCAACGTGTTCAGATGCTCGGTCCTTATCGTCCTCAGGGAAGTCTTCTCAGGGAGGCCCCTGATCCTGATGTTGAATCTACGCAGCTTCGACGCATACACGGGATCGATGGCGGCTAGTTCTGGCCTGCAGTGCTTCTCGAGCTCCGGTAGCAATTCCCTCGGGTTCTTCACCAAGCGGCTGCCTAGTTCCCTGCTGAAGCCTAGGAGGTCGTCGAAGTCGACGATGAGCGATCTCGAACCAGAGGCGACGATCTGCTCGAGTCTGTCCCTGTACTTCAGGTCGCCGACCTCGTCCCTGAAGGAGCGGATGAAGCGCAGGAACTCCTCGACTTCGTCGAACCGCTCCTCTTGCACATCACTTCCATCCGGCACCTAGGATCCCCTCCTTCCATGAGCTCAGGCAACAGTGAATCATCTCGTAGAGGAGTCGCTCTTCCGGTTGCATGGACGCATTGGCGTCTTGGGGGAGAGATGGTGCGATCGCCAACCTGAGTAGCTTTCTAACCCTCGCGTTAAATATCTCCCTGATGGCGCTGTCGATCTCATTCTGGCGATCCTGATCCGAGGCCTTGGCGGCCTGCAGGATCCTGCGCGCTCGAGGGTAGAAGCCCTGAGGGAGGGGCCTTAGGGCGTCGGCCGAGATCGAGGTCTCCAACCACCTTATCCTGTTCAGGGAAACCCTATCGATCTGGACGTCGTCCTGCAGCGATGCAACCCCTGACTGGGCAAGTTCCTCCGCGATCCATCTCTCGAGCTCGATCGACGAACCTATCCTGGGCTCTAGCGTAGAGCCATCCCCGGCCTTTATCCTCTGATCATCCACGAGGATCTTCACCTTCGTAATGGAGTTGAGGAAGTCAACTTCGAACCTCTTGATCTGTTCGACGACGAGTGAATCGACCATCTCCATCTCCGACGGAAGCAAACCCACGCTCTCGTCACAGGCTGAGGCCTGCTGTGAATTAAACATATCCTTAGGCGCGTTTGCCCTCGCAGACTGTGAAAATGCGCTTGATGGCTCCGGCCCCCTCAACATCCGCATCGTTGTGAACTTCAGGTGCAACTTGCGGGGATCGCCGCGCGCTGATGTTTACATCGATGTTTAGGGCCGAAGCAAAACGATATTTAGGCACCGATGATGCCTGTGTAGCTTTCAGGGCTGAAGTTCATGTACCCGCCGCTCGAGGTCATTTAGATGGCCACAGATCAGCTCCTCTGGACCGAGAAATATAGGCCAAAGAGGTTGGAGGACATAGCCGATCTTGAGCAGATAGTCGATAGGCTCAAGGCCTTCGTTCGGAGGCGCAACATGCCCAACCTCCTGTTCGTGGGACCTCCCGGTACCGCGAAGACCACCGCGGCGTTATGCCTCTCATACGAACTGTACGAGAGCAGGATCCGGGAGAACGTCCTTGAGCTGAACGCTTCCGACGAGAGGGGCATTCAAACCGTCAGGGAGATAATCAAGGACTTCGCGAGATCGATGGCAGTCGGCGAGGGAACGCCGTTCAAGGTTCTAATACTTGATGAATGCGACAACATGACGAACGACGCGCAACAGGCATTGAGGAGGACCATGGAGAAGTATGCCTCAACTTGCAGGTTCGTATTGATCGCAAACTACCAGCGGGCGATAATAGAGCCGATCCAATCTCGCTGCTCCGTGTTCAGGTTCAGCCAGTTCCCCGAGGACGTGGTGGTCGGGAAGATCAAGTCGATAGCGAAGGCTGAGAAGGTGAGGTGCGATGACGAGGGCCTAAGGGAGATAGCGAGACACGCCGAGGGAGACATGAGGAGGGCCATAAACATCGCTGAGGCGGCCGCGGCTTCGAGCGGGGAGATAACGGCGCAGAGCGTGACGCAGGTCATGGGAAGGGCGTACCCAAGGGAGATCTCCATGATGATGGAGGCCTCCGTCGAGGGAGACCTCGATGGCGCGATGAAGATCCTCAGGGAGATGTTGATGCAGACCGGCTACTCCGGAAGGGACATACTTAGGCAGGCACACAGGGAAATAGGGAGTTTGGCGTTGAGCGAGGGGAGCAAGCTCGTGCTGATAGAGGCCGCGGGCGAAGTAGATCATCGGCTCTCAGTGGGAGCCGATCCGGAGATACAGCTCACGAGTTTCCTCGCCAAGGTAAGCCTTGTCGCAAGCGGTGAGAGGGGTTCGAGGAAGGCCTCTGGTCCGAGGATCAAGCCGAGCTAGGAGCTGGATTCCTTTGGCTGTTGGTTCACCTTGAAGTACTTTGCCCTCTCAAGCCTAACCATGAGCTTCAACCTCTCGTTCTCGGACCTCAGGCTCTGGAGCTGGGCATTGAGTTGGGAGAGCGACTCCTCCACGCTCTTCAAAGAGGCCTGCAGGGCTTCGCTCTTCCACTTCTTGACCTCTTCCTCGGCCGTCTGCAGCTGAGATACGGCCTGCGAGAGCGCCTCCTCGAGGGACGCCTTCTCAGATCTGAGGTTTGAGACGACGTAATCGACCTCCTCGAGTCTCTTCTTGAGATAGTCCCTCTCGCCCGTAACCCGTTTCAACTCGCCCCCCATAGATTCGAGTCTCCCGGACATGCCCATGCCGCCCCTCTCCATGGCGTCCAGCACTAAGCTAATCGTCTGATCTGGCGTCATCGATAGCTCCTCCGCACGCGAGACAAATTCCGAGACCTCCGTCATCGTCTGCCTGAGCTGCTCCAACCCGAGCTTTGTGTTCTCGGAGGGATTCATCGCATCCTGCTTCAGGATCTCGATGGAGGAACCCAACTCCTTCTCGATGGACTGTAGCCCCCTCGATAGGGCTGGCGCGGCATCGGGCCTGATCAGTGAGACCATTTCGCACAGCCCCTTGACCTCCGACATTATCTCGACGACCCTTGCCTCCGTCCGCCCAAAGAGATCCTTGACGCCGATCTTCTCCAAGGCCCTTGATGGAACGAGGAACTCCGAGAGCATGTCCTTGACGTGTTCCCTGCACTTCACGATCGAATCGCTTATCGGCTTGGACAAGCCTAACTATCGAACTACAGTTGCGCGCGCAGGGTATAAGTTTTAGGGACCGGCCACCTATCCATCCGTGCTTCCGCCTGCGCGGCTGGCGACCTATCCCCCTCGATTACGCCCCAGCGGCAACCTCGGATTGGAGGTGCATGACGTGAGCCTTTACGCGAGGATCGTGGCCGTCTCCAGCTCTCACCGACATGCCCTCTGTTACGTTCAGGCCGGGGAACCTGTTGAACAGCTCCACGAAAATCCTCGCCCCCTCATCTTGGAAATTGAAGGAAAAGATCCTGATCCTTCCGAACTTCTTCTCATTAACCAAGCCAACTGACTCAAGGGCCTTCAGGTGGCTGATGGTTGTGGAGTGGTTGAGCGCCGCCCTCCTCGTTATCTCAGTTATGTTGAGTTCCTTGGCCTTTATCAGAATGGCGATTATCTTCATCCTGCCCCTGCAGGAGACTATGTCCTCCATTGCACATGCGCTCAATGCGACCCCATCGCCCCAAGGCTTTCCAGCTTCGACCTCAAAGCAAGGGCAGGGATGGCAAGGCCGATCACCGTCACCTTCCCCTTCCTGCCGCCGTAAGAGACCTGCCTCGATACGAGGCCAAGATCGGAGAGTTCCCTCAGGTATTTCCAGAGCTGCGTGTGCCCTCGCGGCCTTACTCCCATCTCCTCGCATACGATCCTATACGCGCTCTCGATGTCCACGATCGAGAGATAGGCGTCGTTGCAGCTCTGAAGGGCCCTGGCAATGGCGAGCAACAGCAAACGCTGGTGCTTGTTCAAGAAGAGGACATCCTCGGAATTGGCCGAATACGGGAGGATGCTTGAGGCCTGCCTGACGTGCTCTGGCTCAACCGCGTCCACCTGTTCGAAATCCGCGAAGGTCCCGGCCCTGGTCAGCAACTCGATCGCGTATCTCGCATCGCCATACGTGCCAGCGATATTCGATATGAGCGAGATGGACTCTGGACTCACGGCATTTTCGCGGAAGGCCATCTCAGCCCTAGTGCTTATTATGTCGCAGATCTCCGATGCCGTATAGCGCCGAAGTTTTACGACCGGAGAGAGCGCTGTGCTAAGCGTGCTCGCGTCCAGCGTTTGTAGAATGGAGACGTTGCGGACGATGAAGACAAGCGCGAGGCGCCTTCCGGCGGAGGAGTTCTTCTCCTGGATCCGCGTCAGCACGTAGAGCAAGTAGGAGCCATGCTTCCTCACGATGTGATCCAGTTCATCCAGTACGGCTATCACGCAGACGTCGATCTCCGCGAGGCAGTGAATGAATGCGTCGACGGCCTCCTCGATCGAAAATCCCCTGAGCGGGAACTGCTCGCTCTTCAACTGCCGTATCATGGCGGTCAGGACGTTGAGGGGAGTACCCTCTAGCCTACAATTCACGTAGATGTGGCAAGCCTTCACCCCGATCTCCCTGAGCTCCTCCTCGAAGTTCATGCCGAACCTCCTCGCCAGAACGGTCTTCCCCGCCCCGACGTCGCCTGTCACGTAGACCTTGGGCGCAACTAAGTTGGCCCCCTTCTTCAGTATGCTGAAAACCCTTTCGAGCTGCCTCAGCTCCGTCTCCCTGTGCGGCAGATCGATCGGGACGTAATCTAGGGATAGAACCTCAGGATTTCTCATCAGAGCCAGACCCAGGGACCTCCAGCTTACGCGATGGACGGCCAACTGGACAGGGTGAGCCTTTCCATCAGCGATGGCAATTATTCGGCCAAAAGTTGCTTAAAACCTTGCAAGGCACACCATGTACCAGGGGGAGGGAGGGGTCGACGGCGTTGGAAGATCGATTCCCGCTACTCGATGGGAACGGATGCCAGGGGCCATGCCTCGCCCGTTCGCGCCGAAACGGATAGCCTTAACTAGAGTGTTCGGCGATTCACGAGGGCCATGTCGGAAGGAGAGCTCATCTGTGTCTCCTGCAACAAGAAGATAGCCAAAGAGATGCTGATAACGCCGGAACACCGATGTCCATTCTGTGGCTATAGGATATTCAAGAAGGCGAGGCCGCCCATCGTCAGAAAGGTAATTTCCAAGTGATAATTGAGGACTTCGACACTCCTTTTTACAAGGCAAATACTTATATACGATAGATTATGGTATTTAACGCTGGGTGGCAAGGAATAGGACATCTGGTCAATGAATTCATGGCCACATGTCCTTAATTTTGTTCCTCCTCTCCCCCCACCTTGCCACCTAAAGACAATTGTCGTTATAGACCCCATGCGGATACTTGCGAGATTTTGGGGACGAGAACGGGCTTACGGCAACACATAGCGCTGATGGGACCGAGATGATATCGTCTAGCGTGAAGCTAAGATAGAGCCTGTCGTGACTCGGCCATGTGCGCCATGGGGATGTGGGCTATCGGCTTCCGGATCCGCGGACGCCCATGCTCGTCTTGAAATCCTCCATGGCCTTCTGGATCTCGTCGACGGATGCCCCGTCCTCAAGGGTCGTTACGTCCCCGATCGAGGATCCTAAGGCAACGGCCTTGATCAACCTCCTCATGATCTTGCCGCTCCTCGTCTTCGGGAGCATGTTGACTATGTGAACCTCCTCCGGGATGGCAATGGGGCCCAGCTCCGACCTGATGTGCTTTTTCAGTTTATCGACCAATGTCTCATCGGCCTCCTGCCCTTTCTTCAGCACGACGAAGGCGATGATCACCTCGCCCTTGACGGCATCTGGCTTACCGACGACCGCGGCCTCTGCTACGGTCGGATAGGTAATGAACGCGTCCTCGACTTCCCTGGTGCCGAGCCTGTGTCCTGCGACCTTAATGACCTCATCGGACCTGCCCAGGAGCCAGAAGTAACCTTCTTCGTCCCTTATGGCCGAGTCAGCGGTGTAGTAGACACCCTTGAAGCGTGTCCAGTAAACCTCCTTGTACCTTTCGTCATCGCCGTATAGCGTGAGCAGCATCCCGGGCCACGGTTTCTTGATCACCAGGAACCCCTTGCTCCCCGGAGGGAGGGGCTTTCCCTCGTCGTCGACGACCTCTGGGTCAATACCTGGGAGGGGGAACGTGGCCGAGCCCGGCTTCAGTGGAAGTTGGGCGATGTTCGGTGCGGGCGAGATCAATATGCCGCCCGTCTCGGTCTGCCACCACGTGTCGCAGATCCCACACAGGCCTTTGCCTATCACGTTGTAATACCAACGCCAAGCCTCCGGATTTATTGGCTCTCCGACGGTGCCGAGTAACCTCAGCGATCGAAGGTCCCTCTTATTCGGCCATTCCTCACCGTACCTCATGAGGGCCCTTATGGCGGTTGGGGCCGTGTAGAATATCGTTATCCCGTACCTCTCGACGATCTCCCACCACCTATCCGGCTGCGGGTAGTCGATCGCACCCTCGTACATGACGGACGTTATGCCATGGGAGAGGGGGCCGAAGACAATGTAGCTGTGGCCCGTTACCCACCCGATGTCGGCCGTGCAGTAGTAGACGTCGCTGTCATTGGCGTCGAAGACCCACTTTTGCGTGCTGTGCACATAGACCGTGTATCCGCCGTTGCTGTGGGCGACGGCCTTCGGCTTCCCCGTTGTGCCGCTCGTGTAGAGCAGGTAGAGGATCTCGTTCGACTCTATCCTTTCGGGTTCGACGCTGACCTCATTCCTCGGCAGGGCCTCATGCCACCAGACATCCCTCCCTTGGGTCATGTTCACGTTCCCGTCGAGCCTCTTGTAGACGATCACCTTCTCGACATTCGGACATGATTTCATGGCCTCGTCCGTTATCGATTTGAGGGGCACGACCTTCCCCCTCCTCAGGCTTCCGTCCGCCGTAATCAGAACTCTGGCCTTCGCGTCATTGGCCCTATCCGACAGGGCCTTGGCGCTGAAGCCCGAGAATATCACCGTGAAGATTATCCCCAGCCTGGCCGCAGCGAGCATCGCGACGGGCAACTCCGGTATCATGGGCAGGTAGATGGCGATCCTGTCCCCCTTCTTCAGCCCCATCCCCCTTAGGGCGTAGGCAAGGCGGTTGACCTCCCTGTGTAGGTCCCTGTAGGTGATGGTCCTCATTACATAGTCTTCGCCCTCCCAGTAGTACGCCACCTTGTTGCCCTTGCCGTTCTGGATCTGCCAATCCAGGCAGATGTTGCTGACGTTCAACTTGCCTCCTACGAACCACTTCGCGAACGGCATGTTCCAATCAAGGGCCTTCCCCCAACCTTCGTACCACGGGATCGCCTTCGCTTCCTTATCCCAAAAGGCCGAGATGTCGTTGATCGACTCCTCTAATAGCGTCTTATACTTGGCGACCGAAGGCACATACCGCTCGTTGAAGGGCAATGACGTTATTTGCGACATGGAGCGTCGGAAACCACAGGACTCATTATAAGTATTTCTTGGACCTTCCGATCCCCCACGAGTCTCGGTCTGTGAAAGTGGCGCCATTCGCCAGAGCCGGTACCAGGGCCTCGATGCTTCAGAGGGGGCACGTCGACCCGAGGACGGCTTTATTTGGGCGGGGCTTTCCTCGCCACTGGCCTTATGGCGAAGGTCAGCAACAAACACAGGGCCACCATGGCGCCCATCGCGTAGAAGGCCTTTGAGTAGTCGTCGATGGTGTATGTCGGGCCATTGCCTATAAGGTGCGATACTACAAGAGGCATGGCGATTCCGCCAAAGCCATACGCGCTGAAGCAGAGGCCATAGTTCGGACCCAGGTTCCTCGTTCCATAGAAGTAGGAGATCAAGGTTGGCATTACGGCCAAGTATGAACCGAAGGTCGATCCTAGGAGGACTATGCCCAGCAAGAGCAGGACTGGGTTCGAGGACATCGGCATGAGGGCCACGAGTGAGATAAGCTGCAGTAGGACGGTCAGCAAGAGCGCCCTCTTCGGCCCGACCGAGTCGACGACCTTGCCGAAGGCTGGCCTTCCTATCGCGTTCGAGACGGCGAGGAGGGACACCGTCAGGGTGGCCACGCTGTCTGGGAAGTGGGTGACATCCATGGCTATCTGCTTCGCATAACCTATTATCGCGAGACCCGCCCCGGCCCCGATTAGGTACACCGCCCAAGTCAAGTAAAAGGTCGGCGTCCTGAGCATCTGCCCGATGTTGAAGTCGATCTCAGAGGCCTTTTGTACCACCTTCGTCGGGGCTACCCAGTCCTCGGGGGGGAACTTCAATGCCGCTCCGGAGGCTATGAGGAGTACCAGGAAGACGACCCCGACCGCGATGAGTGTCTGCGAGATGCCGATGTAGCCCACTAATGTCGACACCAATGGGGCAGTGAAAAGCGACGATAGGCCGAAGCCCATTACCGTGAGTCCCAACGCGAGCCCCCTCTTGTCGGGGAACCACCTCCCGCTTGTCGCTATCGGCGGATTGTATGCGAAGGCGCAACCGGTGCCGGCCATCATGCCGAAGCCGACCAGGAGGATGGCCAGGGATGATCCCACGAGGGCCGAGACGAGGCTCGAGGCGATGTAACCGAGGCCGACCAGCACAGCGCCTATGAGGGCCGGCTTCCTAGGGCCGAATCGGGAGACCGCAACCCCAGAGAGCGAGAACATTATGCCGAAGAAGAGGAGGAAGACGCTGAATGGGAGGATCGATTCTGCCGGACTCAGCCCGAACGGCGCCCTTTGCAGGGGTAGCCTGAAGACGCTCCAAGCGTATACGGTTCCGAGGCAAACGTTGATGATGAACCCCACGACTATGTAGGTCCACCTGCTCTTCATGGGCAGACCGCATTTTTTGCGCGATAAAAGTATTAGCGCATGATGGCCATGAAGCGAATGGCTTCGAGGCGAAGAGCCTCTGAGGAAAGGGCGACATGAACGACGTTATCGTACAGAGGTCGGTGGCCGTTGAGGGGCAAGAAGTGAAAGCGGGAGTGGATGTCATCCGAGATCGAAGTGGCGGTAGGTTCCATCATCGCGGTCGTAATCGCCACGCAACGTCATCGTGGCACAGGCAATGCTACTCATTATTGAGGGGCAACTCATAAATAATCGGCACTTTTCCGCTCGCAGGCATATGAGATCGGAGACTAACGCGAGGAAGGTCGCCATCATTGCTGCCTTTGCTGCGTTCTCAATAACCCTCAATCTTTCAAAACTGAACTATCCTGCGCCCTTTGCCCCCTATCTCATCTACCAGATATGGGAGATACCCATAGTGGCAGCATTCTTGTTATACGGTCCGAAGATCGGAGCGATCATATCGATCGTAAATACGCTCGTGCTGCTCGCGATCTTCCCCGGGGCGCTTCCAACGGGCCCACTCTATAACTTGGCAGCTCTGCTGAGCATGTTACTCGGAATCTATATCGTCCACATGGTCGCCTCCTTGAGCTCGAGGAATATGCGCGGTACGCTGCTGATAATTATGACGACCGCGCTCGGCATAACCACAAGGGTCGGCCTCATGACCTTGGTTAACTCGGCCCTTCTGCCGCAACCACCACCCGTCGGATTTAGCATGCCGACCGACGTAGTGTTAGGGGCGCTTCCCATCATCGGATTCTTCAACGCGACCCTGGCGCTGTATACGATCCCCCTGGGATTTTTCCTCACGAGGGCGGTATGTACGAGCATCAATGTCGATGCATGGTATGGCACATCAGTCAAGTGATGGCCCGACGACAGGAGCAAGATCTGATATCCTAAAACAAGGGTGCCCTTGTCGAAATGAATGGGAGTAGAGATTTAAAGCGGGGCTTTGAGGCCTTATCCTCGGATCCGAAATGCCGGTCGAAATCGACGTGTCGCAACTCAAGAGCGAGAACAGGGAGAAGCTGAAGGACTTCCTCGAGGGGAAGCTCGCGATCTCCCTGGAGGTGAAGGGGGATAGGTTAGTCCTCCCCGAATCCCCCAGCGTGAGTAGGACGACTGCGAGGAAGGCATGCAGGTGGTTTGTGGGGAGGGGGGATCTAGATGGCGATTACCGCGTCCTCTCCTCCGAAGGCGGCATAGTGGTCAAGCGCCTGAAGTCCTAGAGGAGGAACGTGTCCGGCCTGATCCTCGAGCTCATCTCACCAGCGATGTTCGATGCCATCAATCCCTTCACCTTTTCAGGATCATGGCCATGGCCGAGAAGCCAGCCGAGTTTGACGTAAGCGACCTCTGGCAACATGTCCTCGAGGTATATGGCGCCGGCCTCGCTCAGGAGTATGGCATTCCTGTACACCTGGGAACTCGTCCTCCCGTAAAGGCATTGGGAAGTGACCGCGAAGACGACGCCCATCTCAACTCCCCTTTTCACTGACGGCAGCCAGGACATCCTCGGATCCTCGGGCTGTGCCGGCACGTGTCCCAGGCCAGTTCCTTCGAGCACTATCCCCCTGTAGCCAGAGTCCAGGAGGGCGTCGAGTATGAGCGGAGGGGCGCCGGGGTAGGCCCTAACGAGGGCGACCCTCTCCTCGAAGACCGCGTCTGAGGACGGCCTTGTCGAACCGCGCCTGACGGGCCTGTTGAGGTACTCAATCCTCCCATCGGGCCAGATCCTCGCGATTGGGAGCTCGTTGATCGGCCTGAAGGCATCCCTGCGAGACGTGTGCATCTTCCTGGCCCTCGTGCCCCTGATGTAGTTGCAGAAGCTGTCATCCATCTGGCCGTGCATGCAGATGCCTACCTCGCCGACATCACCCCTCGCGGCAAAGATCGACGCACAGATGAGATTCATGTCCGTGTCCCTGGAGCCCCTATCGCTGGATCTCTGCGCCCCCACCAAGACGACGGGTGAGGAGAGATCGCGGACCATGAAGCTCAGGGCTGCAGCGGTAT
>Ga0315312_1000447_pt1 | contig 48835 bp, 49 predicted proteins | sample TDP7_MG_FD_203629 | JGI IMG/M metagenome (GOLD analysis project Ga0315312, IMG submission 203629) | Freshwater sediment microbial communities from Lake Towuti, South Sulawesi, Indonesia - TDP7 | ecosystem: Environmental > Aquatic > Freshwater > Lake > Sediment | place: Indonesia: South Sulawesi... | reverse complement strand
CCTCCCCTGCAGAGCAGCGAGGACAAAAGATGGAACCGCCTCAGAACCAGGTCGCGCTCGGAGTGTTTGTCAATTTGTGAACTATTGTACATCAAACTATCGTGCAACTCAAAGTGGAGCATCCCGAGATAGCGTCACATTGGTTCGGGGTTTTGCGGGAGTATCTATCTTAAGGCGCACTTACCTCTTCCCTCTATCAACCATTGTCTCAGTTCATAACCTCCCACAGCCAGTCCTGACCATTCCTCTTGCTCCTCTCCCTTGCCATCCACAGGTGGTTGAAGTTATCTGCTCCTTTATCCATCCTTGAAGCCACCTATACGCTTGGTTCTCCTTCCATGCTCCCTTATCGCCCTCTCCATCCGGGAGGTGGCAGAAAGGACTCCCTTTCCGGCTTTCTCAGACACCCCTTTGTCCAACTCTATACAATAACGGCTGCGAGGCCTAAGCAAACCCCTGCCATGGCTATGCTCCGCCCACACCCGTTGCACTCTACCCAGGATGCCTGGATCTCGATCCCCCTTCCCCTACCACCAGATTTCCCTTATAGTGGCCCATTGCGCCTCACTTGGAGGCCCACCGCTTTCCACAAGCCTTGCAATTCCAAGGAGTGATCCTCTCCCAGCAAGCACCCAGAACCCTCTCTACAACCCGGATCAGGGCCCTCTCTATGGCTTCCCGCTTGAACTCCAAAATCAACCTTCGACTTTCCTCCTCTACAGCCTTCAACCTTTCCCCCTCGCTCTTGGCTTCTGCGAACTTATGTGCTAGACCTTTTATGGGGTCGTTAGGGGCCATGGGTGCTCACCTCCCGGTGGTGAGTCCAAATCTTTAATTGAACCAGGAACCACACTAGGGTGTGGTGAGCACTCTCTTATCCCCCAAGAATCCTTAACATTCCATCCGCTACTGTAAGGTGGGGTGATCCAGAACCGAAACTCTACCCTGACCGTCTCCTTCTCCGTTTCACTAAGCCTCCTTGGTATTGTGTAATACACCGTCGCAGCATCAAGCAAGATTTCTTGCTCCCTTGGCAACGTTACTTAGAGTATCGCCACCCCCACGCGAAAGCCCCCGATTGACTGCCAACGCTTCGTGAGTATTGGACCACGAAGCCCAAGGGAAGACTTCCCGTGGGCTTGCCATGCCACTGTGGCTGTGCTGACCGATGACCTGGCCGCTATGAGCAGGCCTCGGTAAGACCCCCCCCGACTGAGGATGGAAGGGACCTACTTGTGAGGGACTTATACCCAGCATCCAAACTCGCCGTTTGATCCTCATCCCTGGTATGTCGCCCTGAAGGGACAACCAGCGAATTGCGGGAGAAACCCTAAGTGAAAGCCACTACCGGCGAAGCGTGATCCCTCACCCTCAAGGCTACCACCCCTCGTATAGGGGCTCTTTCATCTCGGCATGGGGTCAGATGAGCAAAGCAGCCCCTGCCAGGGCCAATAGGGCTGCTCCATAGCAGGTCTGGGGTATCCCCAAGATCGGGATGAAGAGGCCGCTCATCAGGAAAGCGCTGAGGCACCCCCCCACCAGGTCCGCCCCGTAGATCGCTCCGGCGACCCGTTCTACGCTCCCTTTGCTCAGAGCCACCGCCAAAGGAAAAGCCATGCCTCCAAGTGAGCCCGCAAGCAGAGTAAGGCCAGGAAAGGAGATATCGGGATGGGGCAAGGGACCCCTCAACGCCAAGGGTATGGAGATAGCGTAGATGGCCGTAACCAGTTGTAATATGAGCAGCGCCTTCCGAAACTCCTCCTCTCCCAAGCGACTGAATCTGACGAGGCGATTCGCTGTTGTGCTCCCCAGAACCAGGCCGGCCATAAACGCCGTCACAATGAGGCTTACTTCGTGATATACATAGCCATGGAGGGCCTGAAAGGAGAAGAGGAGAACCACCTCCAAGGCCATCTCCACAAAACCGGTGAATGCGATCACCAGGGGCACAATGGAACCTTTTCTCCAACGCGCCAAGACAACTATGAGTGCCAAAGGCACCAGTAGCCAACTTAAGTTGAAGAGTGGAGCCCTCTCAAAAGCCCCCCTGAAGCTGGGATAGAAGAGGGAGAGCCACAAGGCCAAGTTGTAATAATAGCAAATGGGCACCAGATCGCGGTTGACTTTGCTCCGCGCCGCCTCCAGGCTCTGCCGCACCAAGGGAAAACGGTCGGTGGTGAAGATATAGTCGATATAGGGAGCAGTGACCCAGCGGTTCTCTATACCCCTCTCCTCCAGCCGGTGGGAAAAGAGGGCAGGATCTGAGGGAAGGGGTGAGTCTGAAGCCAGAAAGAAGTCGTGAGCGCCAGGCAAGACCAGGACATCGGCGAAGACGGATTGCAAGGTGTGATAAATGCTGCTGTTGCGGCGAACGATCTCCGGACTCCGGTAGTTCTCCGATGAGGGTAGGCCAAGAGATAAGATCCCTCCCTCCTTCAGGATATCGTGTACCTCCCAGAAGAACTCCTGGGTATAGAAGCGATTGAGTTGGCCAGTAGCAGGTTCTGGAAGATCGACGATTATCAGATCGAAGGTCTGGTTGCTCCCTTTGACATAGAGGCGACCATCAGTATAGGCTAGGCGAAGGCGGGGGTCATCTAACGCTCTTATCTCCTGCGGTGGCAGATACCTCCGAGCCGCCTCCACAACCAGGGAGTCCAGCTCAACGTAATGGACCTCCTCCACTGGGTGCTTTAGCACCTCTCGCAGGTCACCACCCACTCCGCCGCCGATGAGGAGGACCCTTCTAGGATCAGGGTGTATCAAGAGGGGAAAGTGAACCACCTCTTCCGGGAAGGTGCTTTGAGTCTCGAACATAAGGAGGCCGTTCTCGAAGAAGGCACGCTGGCTGTCGCGGGCGATCACCGTGAGGCGGCCGTAGCGGGAATCTTGAGCGAAGATTAGATCCTGCCACTGCCAACCTAAGGTTGTATGATGGAGTATTGTGCCGAAAGGGATAGCCAGAGCGGCCATAAGGAGGGCAATGAGGCCATAAGGCATAGCCCTTCTCTCCCTTGTTACCCAGGCTCCCACCGCCAGGTTGGCCGCTCCTACACCAAGAACGATCTGGAAAGGGTCAAGAAACAGGACGAGGAAGAAACTGAAGATAGCCCCGCCCACCACCGCCCCCAGGCTTTCGTATACATACGCTCCGCCGGTGGTCTCCCCCTCCTGGGCGAGGAGCCTGGCTCCCAAAGTGAATTGAAAGCCCAAAAGCAGACAGAGGGGTGCCAAGATGACCAAGATGGCCCATACCATGGGGCCCAGGCCTACAAGCGCTCCGGGGGTGATCTCCAATATGTTCCGTATGGCCCGGGTGAAAGCGATCTGGGCCAGGAGGAACAGAGAAGCCAAGATCAACCCCACCACGAAGGCCCCTCGGCCCAGTCGCCACCGCTCTGCCAGCCGTCCCAGGCCCCAGGAGCCCACTGCCCCCCAGACCAGCCAAACGGCCAGGATGAAGCCGAAGACCAGTTCGTTGCCGTAGAAAATGGTCACCAGTTCCCGCATCAGGACAACCTGGCCTATAATAGAGGTGAAACCGATGACCCCCAAGGCGAGCCTCATAACCACGCCCTCATCGTCAAGTTAGGATAGCCGTTTGAGGGCCCAAAATGGCCAGCGACTGTCTGCACTACCACCGTTTTCAGCCCTGTCCCTTCTAGGAGTCGTTTCACAGCCAGCATCTCCATAGGGCGGGGACGCGCTAATTCCTGGTGGCGGAAGGTAGGGAAATAGTCGAGGACGCATAGTTGGAGTTCCGAGTCGATGGCCGCTAGCCGGCGGCCAAAGAGCTCCACCTCCTCCAGGCTGATGAGGGCCGAGTTATAAGGTAGGCCCACCCCCATGTAGACCCGATCACCATACCTCTTGGCTACGTAGGCGATGGCCTCCCAGGCGGTGGTCAGATATCGCTGGGCTAAGGCGGCATCTCCGATCCCCGTGATGCGCATGAAAGTCTCAGGGTATACCCCTTTAGGTTCGATCCCTATGTCCGTCACCCCGGCCTCCAATATGAGTTCGTCAAGATAGTCCGGGGTCAAGAGCGTCCCGTTGGAGTCGAGATGTAGTCGCGCCTTAGGGTCGGGGTTGAGAGTCCGCAACCTCTGGAAGTACTGAATCAGCCAAGGAGGGTTTAGGGTAGGCTCACCGCCGGAGATGGCCATACGGTCCACACCATAGCGACGGCGGGCTCGTGTCATCCGCTGGGCCGCTTCCTGGGGCGACAGGGGTGCCGTCACCCCATCGTAGGTGGTGGTGAAGTTCTGACATTGTGGACAGCGGAGGTTGCAACCCGCCGTCCAGATGGCGACCTCGATGTACCGCCCCTCGGCCTTCAGCCACCAAGGGGTGGCTTTACCGCCCACGCCATGGGGTTGGGGTCCATGCACGATCCGCTTTGGAGAACATTCGCCAGGCAACTGAGTTCGGATGACCATCCCTTCCACCACGGGGGAGACACAAGCCCGCATCAGGCCTCCATCGACCACCACCGCACAAGACCAGCAACCGCCGGTACGGCAGGGGGCAGCGAGATCCCCCTCCCCCACCGCGATCCCAAAGGAGAACCCAACTGTTTCCAGAGCCCGCTTAACGGTAAGCCGCTCCAGCACGCTGAACGGTTGCCCATCCACGGTGATGGAGATGCTTCTTCGCGGGCTATTATCAGGCACCATCACCCGGGCTCGATTAGGACAGCCCTGGACACAGGCTTGGCAGCCGATGCACCGCTCCGGGCTAGGACAGATAACCACCTCTTGGCAAAATCCACAGTCAGTGCATCGCCTCTCGTCTACCTCTGCTCTCATGTAACCCAAATTCATTATCGAACTACCTCAACGGTGTCGGCGTGGCCCTCAATTCCGGAAAGATAACGAGAGGCTAACGATAAAGGGCAACTCCGGCGGGAGGAGTGGGAAGACGACCTGCACTATCTTACTTCTCCTCCCCTCAAAAGCCAAATTTGAGGCCCCCAACCTCCTCGGGACCAAGGTTGATTTCGTCCCCTTCCACCCTATAGAGGATGCGCACCTCGGGAGGCAGAAACCCAGCCGCAAGAGGAGGAGGGGTTATAGGTAGGAGATTTCAAGCCAAGGCCGCCATTCCTAGAACCAGAGTGGCAAGTAAAAGATAGGCGACAGTATTGGGGATGCTGAATCATAACGCTCAATCGTTTTCCTCACCGAATACTTGGGCGCTGAAACGGTAAAGGTCGCTCCCCTGCCATGCATCCTCAGGCAACCCCGCCTTGCGGCAAACAGCCCGTAGGAACTCATCGGTATCCCAACCGTTTTCCGCCGCCACTTGGGGCAAAAGTAGCCCCGACCGACCCCCGAGATGGATAAAGAGACCGTCTCTCCCTACCTGGATCTCGCTGGCGTTCCAGACCCGGGTGAGGGGCGAGAGGACGGAGATCTCGATGGTCGTCTCCTCCAGTTCTTCTAAGGTAAGCGGTAAGAAACGAGGATCCTCAACGGCTGCTGAGACGGCGCTATCTTGCACCGTACGGTAGAGGGGCTGATGGGCGGTAATCCACCCCCTGCACCCCCTCAACTCGCCTCCCTGCTTCAGGGTCACGAAAGCCCCCAACCGACGCAGGAGGTTCGGCTCGCTAACCTCAAAATGGGGCATAGAACCGTCTTTTAGATATTGAGCCAGGGTCTGTCGGGCCATCTGGAGGAGTTTCGCCTCTTCCTCATGGCTGAAGTTGGGCGGCTCCCACCGCCAGAAGATCACCGCTCCATACCCCACCGCCTCGCTCTCCTCGCCTAAGGGGGAATCCCCGGAGTTGGCATATTTGAGGATGGTGGCCTGGTTGGCTCCTAACCCCTTGGCGGCCATCATGGCCACCAAAATCGGCCCCTCCCCACAGGCACAGGTAACGAGGTTGGGGATCCCCTGGCTCATCATTTCCCTGGTCGTGGCATAGAATCGATCGGGTTCCATGCTCTCGATGGCTGCCAGGGTCGCTGCATCTACCCGCCGAGCGTCATCCCAAGGGGGGTAATGGGAGAGGTCGGAACTGGCGATGATGAGCGCCTTTTTCCCCGCCAAGACCTTGATTAAGGCCTGACTCAAAGCCTCGATATTCTCCTCAGAAGGCTCCCCCACGATAACCGGAACGATACGACACTCCGGGCATACGCGTTGGAGGAAGGGGAGTTCCACCTCGATCGAATGCTCATATTGGTGCACCGGACGATAGAAGACGATACGCTCATCGGCCTGCAAGAGGGCCTGGGCCAACTCCAGATCTATGGGGACAAGGCCCAAGGGTGTCTCAAAGCCTCCCTCAGCCCAGGCCGATATCTTGTCGAAGGTGGGGTCGCGGTGGTTGTTACCTACGATAACCACCGCCTCGTATTTTACCCCTTCTATCTGCTTGAAGGCATAGGCGGCCACCTGGCCGGAGTAGACGTAGCCGGCATGGGGAACGATGAGGGCGATAGGCTCCCCTTCCACCCTCTCCACCTGGGCCAAAAAGCCATCTACCATAGCCGCCAACTCCTCTGGGTCATCAGGGTAGAAGGTGCCGGCCACGACTGGCTTGCGCACCTCGCCCGGTCCGAAAGTCGCAGTAGGCGTGGGACTGACCTGGGCCCCACCACAGCCAGAGGGGCAAAGGAAGATAGCAAGGGCAAGGAGTGAAAATAGCCTTCTCATTCTATCATCTGGGCAGAACCGGGCTTCTCATGCGTTCATAGGTACGACGTTGAAAGGCCCTCGATAATCGTGAGGCTCCCTCATCTCCATTAACCCCCGAGGTTCACCTCTCCCCAGACGCCTGGGATGGGGGTCCCGCAATATTCGCACTTGCCGTCGACGATATGGTAGTCCACTACGGCGAAGCCCATCCGAGCTATGATGGTTCTGCCACAATTATAGCAATAGGTATTATCGCCGGGGTGGCCGGGAACGTTTCCGACATAGGCGTAGTGGATCCCCTCCTCCATGGCGATGGCCCGGGCCCGCTCCAGGCTCTCCACCGGGGTGGGGGGGAGGTTCTGAAGTTTATATTGGGGGTAGAAGCGGGAGAAATGGGTAGGGACGTGAGGCCCCAACTCCTTCACCACCCAACGAGCCATCTCCCTCAATTCTCCCTCGTCGTCGTTGAGGGTGGGAACCACCAGGTTGACGATCTCCAGATGGACCCCCTCCTCCTGGATGATTTTCATCGCCTCAAGCACGGGCTCTAAGGTGGCGAAGCAGACCTTCTCGTAAAACTCCTCATTGAACCCTTTGAGGTCTACCTTGATACCATCGACGGCCTGGCAAAGTTCCCGCAAAGGCTCTGGGTTCATATACCCTGCCGTAATCACCACGCTCTTGATCCCCTGAGCCCGCCCCAGTCTAGCGGTAGCCAACATATATTCGTAGAAGACGGTGGGCTCGGAATAGGTGTAGGCGATGACCGGGCAACTATTTGCCAAAGCCAACTCCACCACTTTCTCGGGTGGGAGGTCTACGTTCTCTGTCTCCTCTGGGGGGTGCTGGGAGATGGTATGGTTCTGGCAGTAGAGGCAGTGGAGGTTGCACCCTGCTGTAGCCAAGGAAAAGGCGCGACTAGTAGGTAGAAAGTGATAAAACGGCTTCTTCTCTATAGGGTCGATATGGACAGCACAGGGGTTGCCGTAGACCATGGTGTAGAGCTGCCCCCCTCTGTTTTCCCGCACCCGACAGTCGCCCCTGTGCCCCTCGGAGATGATGCAGCCCTTGGGGCAGAGTTGACATTTAACGTAGTTGCCGGTGTGGGAGGTATGGCAGTAGAGGACCTGAGAGGGCTCGATCTCCCCATGACAAAGTGAGCAATCGAGGCTCTCCTCTATCCCGGCATAGTAGAGCGCCTGGCGAACATGGGGAGGAGGCAGTGCGGATTCGCTCGCCGAGGCATAAGGTTCAACCCCCGCCAGGTTCTCTATCCATCTCCCCCAAGGAAATCTAGCCAAAAGGGCAGCGCTGCCTAGAGAGCATAAGCCTACGCCTATGCCCCTCACAAACTCTCGTCGCGAGATCCTCCTCACAGACCATCACCACCCTTCAAAAGACGTGCAAACTCTCCACTCGCAGCCACTTCACCAGCCAATTCAAACCCAGAAAGGTGAAGATAACCGAGAGGAAGCCAAAGATGGCCAAAAGCGCCATGGGCCGCCCCCGCCAACCCCTCACCAGCCGCAGATGAAGGAAGAGGGTGTAGATGAGCCAGGTGATGAGGGCCCAAGTCTCTTTAGGGTCCCACCCCCAGTACCGTCCCCAGGCCATCTGGGCCCAGATGGCGCCAGTGAGGATGGTGAAGGTCATCCAAGGGAAGCCGATGGCCACGGCTCGCCAGATGAACTGGTCGATCCTCTCCAGGGGAGGAATCTGGGGGGCCAGGCTCCCTCCCCTCTCCTTAACCAGATAGACGGCCCCCAAGCCACAGGCGGCGGCGAAGGCCCCATAGGCTACAACGGAGGAGCCCACATGGATCTGGAGCCAGATGCTTTGAAGCGCGGGGGATAGGGGCTGAACCACCCTGGCGGAGGGGGGAAGGAGAAGCAGGGCGTAGGTATCGACGGCCACGGCGAGAGGGAGGATGAAAGCCCCTCCTGCCCTGAAGCCTATGATGCGCTCCAGGAGGAGCCAGAGGGCCACAATCCCCCAGACGAAGACCAGAGAGAACTCATAGAGGGTGGTGAAGGGCCAGTGGCCAGCCCGAAGGCCACGGATGGTTAAGCCAGAGGTCAGGCAGGCGAGGCTCGCGATGCTCAGCCCCGTGGCCAGGAGCCCCACCGCCTTGCCCCCTCGGACCAGATGAACCAGATAGGCTAAGGTGGCCATCCAGAGGGAGAGATAGGCCACGATAAGGAAGACCGCTTCCATAATTCCCATATTTAAAGACGCTCCTTTATCTCCTCTACCAAAGCCCCAAACTCCCTGGATAACCCTTCCTTGTCGACTTCAGCCATGGCCGTCAAAAGGAGTTCCCCTCTTTCCGTCAACTTGACCCATAGGGAGCGGTGAGGAAGGTAGAAAGAGGCCATAAGCCCACCGAGCATCAAAAAGGCAGAGGAGATGACAGGGAGGAATCCAGGATCGTGCACGGCCATAAGCGTCACCAAGTAGGGGCCAGAAGTAGAACCCTCTTTATAAGATTTCAAATAGAGGCTGACCCCTCGCCAGGTAAGGGGCTGATTGACTCGAACGACCGCCCCTTCTAATTGACGCTGCCCATCGAATAGGGTAAGGTAGGCTCGGTATTCCTTGGGCTGGCCGCTGGGATAGCGCTCGATCTGGAGCCCTTCGCTGCGCACCTTAAGGAACCCCGGACCTATATGGCGGACCTCTCCTGGAGAGAGGCTCACCTCCTCCCGCCAGCCCATATCCTGGACCCAGAAGGCGCTGATGAGGAGTAAGATGAGGCTCAGATGGGCGATCAGGCTTCCCAGCCTAGCCATACGGTTCTTGTCAGCGCGAATGTAGAGCACATCGCCCTCCCTCTCGGTCGATAAACGATAACGTCGGCGCAAGAGCGCCTTCTGCACCGCTTCCACCCCCTCCTTTGTTGATTTGACGTCGAGGGAGGCCCGTAGGGGGCCCCTCTGGAAGAGGCCATCGGAGACTCTCACCTTAGGCTTAAAGAGAACCCTCCAAGTGGACCTTACGCGGTTGATGGTGCAGATAGTGATGTTTACGATGAGGAGAGAAAGTAGCAACCTGAACCAAAGGGAGCAGAAGAGGTTGAAGAGGCCTAGGAAATGGAATAGCCCCGTCAGCCCCCCGTACCTCTCGTGGATAAGGAGCAACCATTTTTCCCGCGCCCCGGGGTCGATGGCCACCGGGGGAGGCATCTGGGGAAAGAAGGTGCCCACCGCGGCGGTGGAAAGGAGAGCGAGGAAAAGGATCACCGCCAACCTAACCCTGCCCAGGAAATGCCAGAGCCTGGATGCCCAAGCGGCAGAAGAACGCCGAGAGATCATCCCTTCTCCTTCCATATTAAGCACTAGAAAAGAGATCGTTCTTGAACCAAAAGAGCGACCCCAGCCCTCCTATGGCCCATTATCATTCTACCAATCTCCGCTCCCTTTGACAAAGAGAGTTCCACTCTCCAGGCCAATCCGAAAATCCCCTGGGCTTATCTAGAGACCGGTGACGCGACGATGCTCTTCGAAAGACCGAGACTACATATGTCTTAGCTAGCGACTGGGCTATGCTAGCTACGGCGGCAGAGTTTCAACTAGGAAATATTGTTGGCTAAGGGAGGAGGTTGTGGTATCTCCGAAGTAGTGGAAAAACAGGTTGGTATATCTCACCCTAAGAAAAGATGGCAAGAGAATGCAGAGTAAGAAGGAGTTGACCACGGGGGCTTGAGGCTATCGTTGGACGGTTGCGAGCCGAACCCCTAAAGCCGTATGCCAGGGAGGGAACACGCATGGACTTGAAAAGGCCACACTTCATAACGGGTTAGTCATGGAGGTAATGAGACGGCTGCCCAGGTAAGTGAGAATGCCCGCCGCCATCCGCCGGCACATGGCCAGTTACGGCCTCGGTCGCGATGCAACCATAAACTTCGTACCCTTTAATGCCGGCAGTATTGCAGAACTTGACAGTCGCTCTCCTGCCAAATACAGGATCCTTTCCACCATCTCCGGGTAACTATGTTCGGCGACTAGAGCGGCCCTCGCAAACCCGGCATCGGGCGATATATCTGGATTGGGGTTGACTTCCAAAACGTAAGGTCGCCCATCCCACACCCGCATATCGACACGAGCGTAGCCTCGACATCCCAGTGCTTCATAGGCGGCTATTGCGACACCCTGTATCCTCTCGGCCAGATGGCCATCTACCTCAGCAGGACAGATGACGGGCGTAAGACGGTATTCATCTCCGTCGGGTTCCCACTTGGCGGCGTAGGAACATATTCTCCGTAAGGGGTCGGCGATGCCGGAGTAGTCTATTTCCGCTAAGGGTAAGCATTCCGGCCTGTCATTGCCCCACAGTGCAACGTTGAACTCTCGACCGTCGATGAATTCCTCTACTAGAGCAGGCTCCCGATAGGTGTCAAGGATATATTCCACCCTCTGGCGAAGTCGCTCATTGGTGGTAACCACTGCTTCACTATCTATCCCCAAACTGGCATCCTCGGCAACTGGCTTGACGATGGCCGGAAGGGGGATAGACAACTTCATCTTCCTATCGTCGCAGAGTTGATAGACTGGTGTTGGAATGCCGTTAGATTCTAGCACCCTCTTCGCTCGGAGCTTGTCAAGACAAAGAGCCAACGTCTCTGATGGTGAGCCTGTATACCTGTAACCCAGTTTTTCAAGAATGGCAGCGGCCTCGGGCTCCAGGTCTGGTCGGTTACCCAAACCCTCAAGGAGGTTAAAGACCACCCACTCGCTTGGATCGTAATGGGAGAGCACCCCCAGAAGGTCAAAAGAGACAGGCAGGCAAACGACCTCATGCTTTGGCCGCAACGCCTCTTCCACAGCCCTAGCCGCCAATGTCACACCTTGTGCTGAGATCAGATCTCTCGCTTCGCCTTTGGCTACCGAATCTACCTGGTTATAGAGGATGAGTACCTTCATACATCCCTCGATGAAGCCAGCACACCTCTACTTTCAGATGAAGGCTCATGGCTCCAGGACCCCTTCGGTTTGCCCATCGATAGAGATCACCACCCTTTCGATGCCAGGAAACTGCTCCAAGGTCTTGGTGACCTCTTGGCGGATGCACATTACGCGGAGCGAGCCCCCTCCATAAGCCTTCATCTCGGCTGAGAAGTCTACATAGGCAGTTCCATCTTCTATTCGGAGAGTCCGTAGTTCCACTCTATCGCCCAGGTAGGGCTCGGGTTGGCCACTTTCCATCAATCGCTCCTTGAAAGCCGCCACCTCCTCCGGATTGGGGATCGAGGTGAAGAAGCCTTGGGCTTCCTCCTCCGGAGTAGGCCCCTCTAGCAGGGCTTCCAGGGCTAGCCATTCTGTCCTACCGCCTCCGCTCACCGTGCGAGTTACGGGCAGAACGCAGGTTGTGCTCTCGCTCATAGAGGTGTGGCTGAAATAGAGTTGTATCGTATGGAGTTGCGGCGTTTCAACCGCAGGAGACCCTGAGGTCCCCGCTAGCTTCACCTCCACCGAGGAGAGGTGCACCAGCCCTCCATCCCGAGGGCTGTCGGCGAAGACGACGATGCGTCCTGGCTCCTCACTGGCCGGCGAAGTGAAGGCAACCTCGGCCTCGAAGGGGCCCCTTTGGCCCCAATCGGCGGCGATAGTGGCTCCCCCTTGGCCTATCACACTGCCGTCGGCACCGATCACCTGAATCGCTAGATGCTGTTCGAAGGTGGGATCGGAGAAGCCCGCTACTCGGACGGGGCTGCTTATTCTCTCGTCGGGCTTGGGTGAGGTGATGAGAAGCACCTCTTCGTCACACCCTGGATAGATGAGGCAAGGCGAAGAGGGGGTGGAAGCCGGCAGGGGAGAGATGACCGTTTCCCCTGCCACCCTACAGGACACGAGGGGCAACCCTATCAAGATGAACCACAGGAGGAAGGTTCTGGCTTTCATCCGCTCTTTCCCCCCATCACCGGATATCCTCCAGTACGCTGCTGACCTTCACAGTCGCAAGACCGGGAGCCGCTTGGGCCTTGCGGGCCAACTCTGGATACCTCTTCAAGGCCTCGTTTAGGATAGCGTTGATGAGCTCTGCATGGCTCATGCCAGCCGCCTCGGCTTGCAGCACGAAGTCGCTAACCCCCGGACAGAGCCCTGGGAGAGGGTTGATCTCCAAGATATACGGCTTCTGGCCATCATGGGCGTCCAATCTGAAATCCACCCGCGCCATATCGAGACAGTTAAGCGCTCGGAAGGCGGCAATAGCAAGTCGATTCAATCCCCCAATCTGGCTATCCGTTAGCGGCGCTGGGCATAGATAACGAGGCAGGTTATAGAGTTCCGATTTTATTTGCGAGGTATATATCCTCCGTTCCTCGGCTGGACAAGGGCTGAAATCCACCTCAAGTGGCGGAAAGATGCGAAGTTGTTCGTTGCCTAGGAGGCCAACGGTAACCTCCCGGCCCTCTATGTACTCTTCGACGAGCGCTGGCTCGAGGTAGGTTTCGATCACCCCGCACACCTGAGCGCGCAACTCCTCCTCGTCGTGGACAATGGATCGACCGCTTATCCCCATGCCGGTCCCTTCCCGACTGGGCTTGACAAAGAGAGGGTAGCGGAGGTTAGAATCGAGGGTTTCGTAGGGATTCTCGAATAGTTGGAAAGGTGGTGTTGGCAAGCCATGGGAGAGTAATATTCGCTTGGCCATCGGTTTGTCCAATGTAAGTGCCAGGCAGAGCACTTTGGAGCCAGTGTAGGGAATGGCTAGCATCTCTAGGATGGCTGGCACCTGGGACTCCCGGGCATCACCCTGATGGCCCTCACATATATTGAAGGCTATGTCAAAGCGACCTCGCTCTAATTTGTGATAGAGCCTCTTATCGCCTTCTAGGAAGGTCACTTCGTGCCCACCCTCTCGCAAGGCTGAGGCGATCGCCTCTACCGTCCGCTCCGAATCTAACTCAGACCACCTGTCCCTTGGTTCCCCTGAGCGATGGGGAGCGTTCGTCTTCAGGTTGGCAAGTAAAGCGATCTTAAGGTGGCTCATCGTTGCCTCCTTCCCTCCTCAATGATAAGAGGGAGCCTTCTTTCTTCGACAAGCCCCCAGAACTTCCCAGGGGTCGCCTCTTCTGGAGGCCGAGCCGCTTCGGCGGGCGTAAGCATGGCCGCCACCCCTACTTTGCTGCGCCGGAGTTGATCGGTGCAGAACGGACAACTCGTGGCATCATGCCCGTGGTAATGTTGGGGCTCAGGGTAGGAGAAAAACCGGCCCTCATAATTTCTAAGCACCACTCGAGAGTCTGATTGGGAGAGCAGATATTGAGGAGCGATAGGTACCTTCCCCCCGCCACCCGGCGCGTCGATGACGAAGGTGGGCACGGCAAAGCCGCTGGTGTGACCTCGCAGGTGCTCGATGATCTCTATCCCTTTACTGACAGGGGTCCTGAAATGGCCGATGCCTTCCGAGAGGTCACACTGGTAGAGATAATAGGGCCTCACCCGGATCTTGACCAACTCTTGGACCAGACGCTTGATGATGTTGGGACAATCGTTGATCCCCGCCAAGAGGACCGTTTGACTGCCCAAGGGGATACCCGCGTCGGCCAACATCGCACACGCCTTGGCCATCTCAGGGGTGATCTCCTTGGGGTGGTTAACATGGATATTGATCCACAAAGGGTGATAGCGCCGCAGCATCTCCACTAGTTGAGGGGTTATGCGCTGAGGTAGATAGACGGGCACCCGGGTGCCGATGCGAATCACCTCCAAGTGGGGTATACGACGCAGATTGGACAGGAGATGCTCCAGCATCCCTTCCGAGAGAAAGAGCCCGTCCCCGCCAGATACCAACGCATCTCTGACCTCTCTGTGCTGGCTGATATATTCCACCATACCCTCGATCTTCTGCTGGCTAGTTCTCTCCTGGCCACTGCTAACCAACCGACGGCGTGTGCAGAACCGGCAGTAAGAAGGACACCGGTCGGTTACCAAAAGCAGAACCCGATCGGGGTAGCGGTGCACCAGCCCAGTCACAGGCGACTGGGCATCCTCACTCAACGGGTCTTGCCGGTCAATGGGATAGACCTGCAACTCGTGGCTGGTGGGCACCACCTGCCTTCGAAGAGGGCAGTTAGGGTCGCGGGGGTCGATCAGAGAAACAAAATAGGGCGTGATGGCCATCCGTAAGGTTTCCCTGGCCCGGATCACCCCCTCTTCCTCCTCTGGAGTTAGTTCCAAAACCTGTTTCAGCTTCTCCAGTTCGGTGACGCGGTTACGTATCTGCCAATGCCAATCGTTCCACCCCTCCTCGCTCACATCGGCCCAAATGCGCGGCCGAGGCCTAGATGGCGGAGGCTTGGTACCCGGAGGCTCCTCCGCCTCTTCCTTCATCTCCTTACCTACGTTGACTAACGGTGTTGAGAGCGGCCTTGTTCTTGCTGCGGTTGAATTACGCATCTTTTGACCCTCCATTAGAATCTCTTCACATATGTGAATCGAGAGTCGCCTGGGGAGTAATAATCTTCCACCAGAGCGACCTTTCGGAAGCCATGCTCCTCGTAGAACCGGCGTGCTGGTAGGTAGGGAGGCGATGAAGAGGTATCGGCTATAAGCATCCGCCCATTGGCTCGACGGATGACCTTCTCCACCTCTCGCAAGAGTGCACCCCCTACACCCCGTCGCTGGTGCTCGGGGTCCACGAAGAGCCAGTAGAGGTCATAGGTGCCTTCGGTCATCGGTGTAAGGCCATAGCAGGCGAAGCCCACCACTTGATCGCCCTCTTCGAAGATGTGAGAGTGGTAGTCGTTTCCTGAGGGGTTTCTAAGCTCCACCTCCAAGATCTCCTTGACTACCCCTATTTCTCCCGTAGTGAATACCCCGGTCTTCCTGGCCAAGGCCAAAACGCGTTCCAAATCCCCCCCTCGAACTCTTCTAATGCGCTCCACTTTACTCTTCCTTCCTCGATGGTCGACCGCAGGGGTCGCCATAGTACAAGGCCTCAAGTCGCTCTAGGGCAGATTCCAACTGTTCAGGAGGGCTTAGGACAGGGAATACTTGATAGCCGGTAATCTCGACCAGCGTCTCTATCGACTCACGATCATCAGGGCTAGCCATAGCCACGGTAAGAACCTCCTCTTCCATGGCCAGAGGCACGGCCATGAGTTCGCGAGCTACCTCTAAAGGGATGAGCCTCGCCACCTCTGGCTTCGGTAAGTTAACCGGAATGTCCATCGAGGGAATGCCCCGTCTTCTACTCGTGCCCATGGTGACACCCCCTAAAATAGCCTCCATCTTCGCCGTCTTGTCTGTATTTGCTTCCTCGCTAGGTCTCCTAATTCGATAAAGAGACAAGCCTCGCCCGCGGTGCCAGCAACTTAGATGAAGTTATCTCCGGACGCTTGTCTCCCATTTTTATTAAATATACCACCGAAAAGCACTAAAAACGTCGTAATGGGGTACCAAAAAAGTAACAAAAAGGCCCCAGGGTATCAGTTTGGTACCAAAAGCCGGGGGCGATTTGCGAACCCTAGAAAAGGGGGGAGAGATTAGCCGGTATTGGCTTCCTCACTGGGCGCAAAGGAGTAACCAATACCCGGAACCGTCTTGATATATCGAGGGTTGGCAGGATCTGGTTCCACCTTATGGCGCAAGCGGCTCACTAGGTTCTTCACCAGGGTGGTTTCACCCTCCCCCCCATACCTCCAGACTCGTTCGACGATCGTTTCCGAGGGGATCACCCGCCCTTGATTTCTCATCAACAAGAAAAGTAAGCGAAATTCCAAATTGGTCAGGCGGACAGTAGAGCCCTTTGGAGTAAGAACCAGGTGTTGCTCAGGATCCAAAGTCAAACCTTGAATGGTAATGGGTCCCAGTGCCGAAAAGGGAATTGGCCGTGCCCGCCTAAGGAGGGTCCTGGTCCGAGCGGCCAGCATTCGTGGAGTGTGAGGCTTAACCAGATAGTCGTCAACTCCCCGATCGAGGGCCTGTAGGATGTACTCTTCTTCCCTATCGGGAGAAGTTACCATAATAGGAACGCCCGACTCTGAGCGTATCTTGCTGACCAGAGAGAGGAGATCCATCCCTTTGGAGGTGGCGTCTATTACTATCAAATCTGGCGCTTCTTCGGCACAGATCGAGAGAAATTTCCCCTCGTCAATGGTAGTAACCGGCTGGAGACCGGCTTGGCGCAATACCAAAGCATCGAACTCCAACTGGTCGCGATCGTCACCAAAGATAACTACTTTCATCTGATCAACCTTCAAATCTCACCCCGCATCGATGAGGCAGCGGCGGCCCTATCTTCAATTCTACGACGATCCACACCACAGTCAAGTCTCCTCTCATCGTCGTGGGCAGATAAGTCAACAACAGGGCGGTCAAGGCTCGACAAATGATCGAAGCCACATACACTTCGTCGCAGGCCCACGACAGGCAAAATTGCGGCGAACTTTGCGAAAACGAAGGCCTGCAATGAGCACAGACCTACTAGATAGAGGCAAAGCGGGCAAAGACGCAACATATGTGTGGAGCGGACTCGGATTCTGCTAAGGAGTTAAAATCCGCAGGAGTCTAACTCCGTGCAGACTGCGAGGCGCATTGCAGATATATAATAGAGGTCCCATCCAAAAAGACCAGAACTGAGATGATAACTATGGGTCAACCAAGGTTTGGTCTTGTGCTGTCGTCCCTTTTGACTAGGTATCCCCGCCTGCTATCAATATCAAAAACATCGAGGGTAGACCAGAACTTACACTGCCTGTCGATGTCGCACTGTCAACCATATAGTTACAAAGATATCCCCGTCAATTGACGTTAATAGACAGCACCTTAACTTCCCTCCCCTTTCGGTGTAGGGGGCCCGATCTCCTCATTTACCACAGAATCGATCACACTCTCAACTTTTGGCCGCCAACAAGGCGCAAAGATGGCATCATAGTTCCCGCTCAAAGATGCGGATCAGGCTATCCCCATACCCTGCGGCGATATGCGAACCATCGTCCGATATGGCAACGGTGATGGCACCGGATTGGTTGTGATCGTAACCGCCCTGGCTCGGGTCTCGTCGGTCATCCGAACGATGGCTCCACACCAGTGTGCCCTCTCGGTCGAGAAGCAGTACCGAGCCACCCTCAGCCATACCGGCCGTGCCGACCGCAATCCACGCGCCGTCAGGCGTCACGTCAAGGGCGTTGTGCCCTTGAAACCCTCCACGGAGTGGCCTCTGCCAGCGCATCTTCCCCATGTCGTCAAAGGCGTAAAGATGACCACCAACCGTGCCCAAGACGATCAACTTCCCATCGGCTGACATGTTGTTCGCCCCAGCATCGACGACGTGATTGGGGATGCGCCACCGCCAGCGGAGGTTTCCCTTTGCATCGAGGCTGAAGAGTTCGCGATTCTTGCCTGCTGCGTACACATTGTAGTCAGCATCGATCTCCAATAGCATCGGGAACTCGCCAATAAAGGCATCCCAAAGGGGCATGCCTTCCCGATCGAGCATTACCAGCTGGCCGCCGCTAAAACCAGCGATGATCCGTTGGCCGTCTGGGCTCCAGCGGCTGTTGCGCAACCATTCGCCCCGCCCTGGCCCGCTATAGGTCCAAACTGGTGCGCCGGTGGCGGAGTCCAGCAGTGCTGCCTCTTCGCCCTTGTAGGGGCCGGTGAAAAGGTACGCGCCGTCAGGGCTGAACTCCACTTCTCGGTTCATATTACCCACATTATCTTGCCAGAGCAGATTCCCCTCACCGTCGGCGAGATAGACCGCCCCATCGTGGCAACCGGCGGCCACTCGCCCATCGGCGGCGAGATCGAAACCCCAGCACTCGTCGCCGGTCGTTATACGCCAGAGTTCGTTGCCCTTCAGGTCAGCCATCAGGAAGTGGCCCGGCACGTTGAGTTCGGGGGGATGCCTTCCCTGGACCGCGGCTAATCGAGCGAACTTCTCGTCAGGGAAAAGCCACCAATAGCCATAAGCACCGTCGGTGGAGAGTTCCCCGATCTGCCGATAGGAAATGGCCTCCCTAACCGGTTGGAGCGCCAGGTCGAGGGTGACTATCTCGCCTCGGGCTGGGGCGATGCCACCCTGATAGGCGAGGGCATAGCCCTCGGCCTCAGCCAAGAGAAAATAGTCGAGCGAGCGATAGGGCAGTGGCCTGGATCCAAGAGCCGCTTTAATATCCTCCCTGGAAGGGAAGTTCATATAGTAGTACCCCTGCGGGTCAGTCCCGCTTCGCCAGGCGGCGCGGCCGTTGTAGAGGTAGAGTTCCACTAGGACGTCCGGAAGGGGTTGGCCGTCCCCTCCGGTCATACGGCCGGTGATGGCCGCGGTGAGGGGAATGTGGCGAAGATCGAAGGGCAAAGAACGCAAGGTGAGAAGGATGGCCTCCTCGTGGCCGGTTTCCTCCACCCGGAAACGGAAGGGTATATCGGTCTCACCCTCACCCTCGTTGGTGACGAGGTATTCAAGCATCGTCTCTGCGCCAGGCTCGAGGGTCACCGCCTTGGCCTGGAACCAGAAGAAGTGATAGATCCACTCCGGTGGCTGGTAGCCGCTTTCCGGCCAATCTATATAGCGGAGCGTTACCGTCTGGTCGCCGTTATTACGCGCCACAAGGTAAAGGTTGGTGCTGTATTCCAGAGGGGTAATGGTTACAGGGTTGTAAGTGGTGATCGTTACCGGGCCAATGGTAAGGCTGATCTCTGCGTCGGGCGGGGACTCAGGCAGGGGGACGTTCAAGTTCAAGGGGGGCGGCTGAGGAGGACTGGGGGGGCGGGTCGGCTCCACGGGGGGAGCAGTGGGGCTCTGCTGGCTCGGTGTGGGGAGTTCAGTGGGAGATCCGACCTCACCGCCCGTGGTGGGAGGTGGGGTTTCCGTCGGCGCACCGCCACAGGCGGCCACCACCATGGACAGCAATATGAGCAAACTAAACAACGATTTTATCTCTGCCTCTCTAAGCACTACCTTCGCACCTTCCGCATCGGGGAAATGGTCAGTTGAGACACTGGGCTTTCTCAAGAGGAGTAACCGTATGCATGAGCCGTTTCGGTTGGATGACAGATGCCACTCATGCCCGCTAGTTATGAAAGTTCAAGGTAGCGAATATCTGCTTTCCGTGAGTTCGGGCTTTGGAATTGGATGATCTTCCTCCCTTTCACTTTCTCCAAGCAGGTAGATCTGGCCCCAAGCCTCGCCATAGGCTACCCCCTGGTCGTTGTAGCCAAACTCTCCCAAAAGTTCCCCCGCTACCATGGGGCTCACATCGAGGACCACCTCACAACCGCCCTCTAGGTCTATCTCATCTAAAGAAAGACCATCGCCTCCTTCAACACCTTCCTTCGGGCAGTATGGCCCTCGATCCTGAACCTCCCCCACCCATGCGCCGTGCTCCGTCACCACGAGGACGATGGTCCCTAAGGGCAAATGACGATGAGCAAAGATAGGTTTCGTCGGATCGAAAGGCTCGCCATTAGCCATCTTCCTCTCCTCGCCTGGGTAATCATACCAGTGGATCAAGCCCTCTTGGTAAAACTCCCAGTTAGCGAGAATGCCGTAATCGCCCGGTGAGGCTGCCTCCAGCCAAGCGACCAAGAGAAGCCACAACAATTTGGACATCTTTGCAGGCTCCCCTTCAGTCACCCCTGCCTCTACTACTAACGACGATGCTTGGTCGGCTTTGGGGATAAGATGTAGCCACGGCCACGGACCGTTTTGATGTAGATGGGGCTGGAAGGCGATGGCTCTATCTTGAGGCGGAGTTTCCTGATGTACATCCTTACCAGGCCGGGGCTGCCCACGCCGGGAGGATATCCCCATACCTCTTGAAGCAACCTATCATTGGAGATAACTTCCCCAGCATGAGCCATCAGGAAGCGCAAAAGTTCAAACTCTACAGGGGTGAGAAGAGCGATCTTGCCGCCTGCGTTCACTTGGAAGGTGCGGGCATCGAGCGACAGTGAGCCCATTTCTATAGAAGCCACGCTTATTCCTTCCTAAATAAGTGCCTGGGCCATGCATTCCCTTCCTGGATCACCCCCGAAGCGCTACCTACTGAAGGCTGACGGCTCTTCCTCCATCAGATCCTCGGCCAAGGTAGCCAAGGAATCGATTCTACTCCTGAGCGCTTCCATGATCTCGGGGCTGGGCTTTTGTTGATATTCGGTGGCGAAATCTGCCACCAGCCCGGCAAGACGTCGGATCTTCTTGGCTACCTCCACATTCCAAGTTGACCATTCCATTCGTTCAAACATCTCAAACCCCTCACCGAACCTAGGCAACGCCCGCTTGGACCTACTCCTCGATCCTCAATACGAGAATGCGCCGGCCAAGTCCTCATAGACCAGTATGGCCGGGTGAATTCTGCCCCCTTTCCTCAAGAAACGCTCTACTCAGGCGCATCATCCTCTCCCCAGCCACTTGCCTTTCCTCGCTGTCTGGATAGCGCGCGATGATTCCCAAGTAGGTTGCTATAGTTTATGCCCAGTCTCAACTGAGAGGCTCTGGCTGCCTTGAGGCGACAATTCGAGCGTCGCTCCTTCATCATACTCACTTTCTTCCCTTCCCCGCGTATCGGTAGTGGTAACGGAGATCGCTACCACTTCTACAACCTCAAAGGAAAAAACGGGGGAGCGGATGGGCTAAGATCGCCTGTAGGTTAACATCAATATTGGCAAAATCATATGACTCATATAAAATACCATAAATAAGTGCCCTAGTCAATACCTTTGCTCCCATTTTCACTAAACTTTAAGGTTCTGGGAGGCTCCTGGGCATCAAGACGCCAAGCCTCGCCCCCCAAAAATAGGACAACCTGGCAACCTTAGCCCACCCTCTCTTACGGGAAAATGGGTACCACAGGAACGAAAAAGCCTCCCCTCCCGAAAAGAGGCTACCATCAACTTAACAGAGCAGCGACGGAGACCAAACCTATCACCAAGGCGACGATACTACTCTCCTCCCTTTCCCCTTGGCAGGCCGCTTTCTAACTCTCAAGAAGGCCTTCACCACTTCCGGGTCCCACTGGGTGCCGGCGCCCTTCTCCAGCTCTGCCAGGGCTTCCTCCTCGGTTCGAGCCCGGCGATAGGGCCTCTCGGAGATCATGGCCTCAAAGCCATCGGCCACAGCCAGGATTCGGGCCAAGAGAGGGATATCCTCCCCTTTGAGCCCCTCAGGGTAGCCTGTGCCATCCCACCTCTCGTGGTGGTGGCGAATGACGGGCACAGCTGCTTCGAAAGCGGTGACCTGCTGTGCCACCTTGGCGCTCACTTCCGGGTGGGCCTGAACCATCACCCACTCGGCCTGAGTTAACCCAGCGGGCTTGTTAAGCACACTGCTAGGGATGCCGACCTTGCCCACGTCATGCAGGGGGCCAGCGATGCGCAGGGTATCGAGGTGGCGGTTCCTCAGCCCCATCTCCTGGGCGATCTTTATGGCCATCTCGGTGACCCTGGCCGAGTGGCCGCTTGTGTAGGGGTCGCTGGCTTCAACTAACTGAGATAGGGCCTCTAGCGTTTCGAGGGTAGCCCTCTTGTGCGGCTCCTCCGCCCGCTTACGCTCGGTAATGTCCACCACCATGGAACGGCTCCCCACGACCTGTCCTTTTGTATCCCGAATCGGCCGCACCGACAAACTGATCCACACCAACCTCCCGTCCGCCCTGCGCATCTCTAACTCTTCCCCACGGATCTCCGCGCCAGCACGAAACCGTAGAAACAACTTCTGTGCCTTCGCTTTCCCCGTCGGCGTATCCGCGTATAAGTCGAACACCGCTCGGCCAACCAGTTCATCCATGCCATACCCAAGCAGTTCTACAGCGCCCCGGTTAGCCCTCAAGATGCGGCCATCGACGCCAACCGAGAGGTAGGCGATGGGGGCCTCTTCGTACAGATCTCGATACTGTTCCTCGCTCTCCCGCAGTGCCTCCTCCGCCTTCTTGCGCTCGGTGATGTCTGCTACGAAGGCAAGGACCCCCACAAAATCCCCGCCATCATCCATAATCGGCGATGCCTCCAGGCTGGTATAGACCCGCGTTCCATCCTTGCGAAGAAATTCAAAATCGTGCCGTTCTTTGATGCCTTGTTTGCGGCGTTCAAAATAGTATTTGGCAAGCGCCACACCACCTTCATCCATGAATGAAAATAGCGAACTCCCGAGCATTTCATCTACACTGTATCCCAATATCTCTGCCACGCGCTCATTCACGAAGGTGGTCTTGGCCTCGACATCGATTGCCCAAATACCTTCTTGAGCATTTTCGATGAGTTGACGATATTTCTCCTCGCTCTTCCGCAGCGCCTCTTCAGCCTCCCGTTTCTCAATCGCCCTGCGGATAGTTACCACTAGTTGCTCCACATCGTAGGGCTTCTGCATATAACCGTAGGCGCCCATGTTGACCGCCTCCACGGCCGATTTCTGTGAGGCGTAGCCGGTGAGCACGATGCACTCCGTGCCAGGGGAGCACTTCTTGATCTCCCTCATCACCTCCAGGCCATCCATATCTGATAACTTCAGGTCGATCAGGGCTACAACAGGCCTCCCCTCCTTCACCCTATCTAGGGCTGTCTTTCCCTTGACAGCGGCTAGGGGTACATACCCCTTGTCCCTGAGGATGTCAGAGAGAATCTTCCTGAACTTGGGGTCATCATCAACGATGAGGATAGTGGCCTTCGTATCCATCTCTCAACTCATTCCTCTTCCTAGAAGGCTGCCCCAGAACCCTGCCTAACTCTTGGTGGTGAACTTCGGTCAACAGTTGGAGAAGCCTCTCTATCCGGAAGGGCTTGTAGAGGCAGGCGTAAGCATCGATCTTCAGAGCAGCCTCTACCGCTGGGGCCATCTCCTCTGGGTAACCGGTCACCAGGATCACCGCCAGGTGGGGGCAGTGCTCCCTGATCTCCTTGAGGACCTCCAAACCGCTGATGCTATTCAACTTTAAGTCCAGGAGCACCACTTGGCCATCTCTCCTGAGTGCCTCCATTACCCTGTAAGGGTCGGTAACTTCAGTAACGGCGAAGCCTCGCGCCCGTAATATCCCTCCCAGGCTCTCGCAGAACTGGGGGTCATCGTCGACGATGGCTATGGAGCGTTCCTTTCGCAGGGAAGAGAGGAAACCGAGCAAGAGGTTGATGTCCAAAGGCTTGTTCAAGGTGGCTATGGCCCCTTCTTCCAACCCCTCCTCGACCAACTCGGAGTAGGCGGTCATAAATACTACCGGTAACTCGGGCTGGATGGCCTTGATAGCCCGGTATAGTTCCACCCCGTTCATCTGGGGCATCTTGATGTCGCTCAGGACGCAGTCGAAGTGGCCCTTTTTCACCTTGCCCAAGGCTCTAGAGCCGGAGTAGGCGGCCTCAGCCTCGTACCCCTCGACCTTGAAGATGTCCAGTAGGGTCTTAGCCATCCTGCGGTCGTCGTCCACTACAAGGATACGCAACTTCTCCTTCGTGCTTGCACCTCCTTAGTTGGTAGGATGACCGTGAAGGTGCTGCCCTTGCCTTCCTCGCTTTTCACCTCGATCGTTCCCCCGTTGACCTCCACCAGGTTCTTGGAGACCGCCAAACCAAGCCCGATGCCTCGGGCCTTGGTGGTGAAGAGCGGCTCGAAGAGCCTCTTCATGCTCTCCTGGGAGATGCCACACCCGGTATCGGTTATGGAGAGATACACTTTCCCCTTCTCCCCTTTGGCCTCGACGGTCAGCCTGCCCCCCTGGGGCATAGCCTGGTAGGCGTTGGTGACCAGGTTGAGCAGCACCTGCCCTATCTGGCGGGGATCGACGAAGAGTAGGGGCAGGTCGGAGGTTATCTTGGTCGTCACTTTCACCTCCTCGGGTGGAGGTTGTTTCTCCAATAGGTGAGCAACCAGGTCGGAGACCGCTATCTCCTCTCTCGCGACGGGCTTGGTGCGGGAGAAGTCCAGGAGATCTGAGACTATCTTCTCCGAGTTGCGGACCTCTGAGGATATCATCTCCAGATACTCCTTGGTGGTCTCGTCTGCGTCGGGGAGGATGGTCTGGAGGTAGTAGACGGCATTGGAGATCACCCCCAGGGGGTTGCGCAGTTCATGGCCCACCCCGCCAGCCAACTGTCCCAGAATGGCCAAATGCTCCTTACGGATCAGTTCCTCTTGGGCATCTTTCAATTCCGTGGCGCGCTCCTCCACCATCTCTTCTAACCGCTCGGAGTACTCCTTCAACCCCTCCTCCGCCCGCTTGCGCTCGCTGATATCTATGAATGAAGCCATCATGCAGATAGGTTTGCCAACTTTATCTGTAACCATGCTCGCTGATAGCTGGACATCGAAGGATGAGCCATCCCTTCTCTTGGCCACCAGTTCCCCTATCCAACTCCCCCTATCACGCAATCCTTCCATTACCACCAAAGCGTTCTCTTTCGTCTGCCAGAATTGCGCCGCCGGTCTTCCCAGAACCTCCTTCTCATCATCATACCCCCACAGTTTGAGAAAAGAGGGGTTTATGTATGTCAGATTCCCTTCAAGGTCAGCGAAAGCGATGGCATTAATAGAGGAGGCTATGGCGCTATCCTTTATCCTCAGCGCCTCCTCCGTCCGCTTGCGCTCGGCGATAATGAACTGGACATAGGCCCCGAAGATAATGAGAATGGAGACAACCAATAGACGCATCCAGATTACATTCGGATCTAGGGTTAATATTCGCCCCAAGAGATTGCCCTGGTGGAATATAAGAGCATGTATAGCGGAATCAAGAGCCCAATAGAGCGCCGCAAGCCCAATACCAAGCCATATCATCTTCCCCATACTTAGAAATCTGGGTTTCCCTCTTTTACCGCTGCCCATCCTCTCCCTTCTTCAATAGATCGCTATTACGTTCTCGCCAGCGCTCCACCCCTTGTTTCCGCTCCTCTGCTCCTTGCGGGGACGAGGAACGCCCCTCGGCCAAGGCCCCAAACCCTAGAGGCGCGGCTCCTCAACCGCCCAGGGAAGCCATCTTGACTATCAACGCCGCCGTCTTCTTGCGAAGGAGGGATAAACTCCGACAGTACTGGCACTCCAGGCTTGCCTCCTCATGCTCCTCACAAACGAGTAGTTCCTCCGCAACCTCTATCAGTTCTTTTGCCTTGGCAGCCTTCTCGCCGATGCTTTGCGCCGCGTTGACTTGCTCAGTCAAGGTAGCGCAAACGCTCTCCTTGGTTTGAAACTTGTCACAAGTGATCCCGCTTTGCTCGTAGACCACCGATTCCCCTCCTCGATCCTCCCCAAAAGGGCTACCTGCGGAGGGCTTGCGGCTCCTCCTCCATCAGACCCTTAGCCACCCCCTCTGCATACTCCAAGTAGGTGTCAAAGGAGATAGTTACCACCCTCGCCTCCAAGACGAACATTGGGACTCGGAACAAAGAAGGCAATACCTTCCGGTCCACAACCACGATCCCCTTATCTAGGGCATGGTCTATGACCTCCGCCGGACTCCGTGAAGCAGGTATCCTCTTTACCGACACTCCACCCTCATCCCCGCTTTTCGGTTTCCTCCCCGGGGGCTGCTATCTTGGCGGCGAAGGTGTAGGGAGGCCAGGGACCGGTAAAGCGAACCTCAACCCCCTCTTCCTCTCTGACTCTCCCCAGTATCTCTCCCAGGGGATGAACCTTCTCCCTTTCTACCAAGAGGGTCAGGTTCATAATCATCTGCTTGTCCTGGACCTTCTTGGCCTTGTTTATATGAGTGTCAACGGCGTGGGCTCTTAACTCTTCATAGATATTCCTGTAATCTTCGGCTGCCCTTTTCTCCATCTCGCGTTTAACCGCTTCTGCGATCTTGTGCTGGTAGAAATAGGCTATGCCCGGAGACTTACCAGCCATCTCTGTCAGGAGCCCTTTAATCTCCTCGTTCGCGGCGGTGATCCTTTGCGTGATGATGGCGGGGTCCCAAAGGATTTGCACCCCTAGTTCAACCTTATCTCTAAATTCCTCCAGTTTGGCTTTCAGCGTCTCATACCCCTCCTCCAGCCACTTTCGTACGTTTTCCTCAGCGCTTCTCTCCTCATCGCCCTTCACGATGACGTCAAACCTCATGGGCAACACAGTGTCAGCCTCGGCCCAGGCAGCATCGACCACCGTGGCATGAGCCGATACCCATTCCTTGACCTCCTCCTCATCTCCCTGATACGGTTCCGAGGGGCAATCGTGAACCAGGGCGCTTAACTCCTTGTAGGAGATAGAGTAGACCGTATTTCCCATAATGCCGATGGGGCCGAAGTTATCTTTCTTTATGCGGGGAATCACGCCGTATATATACCTGGCTTGCCGATCTCTCTCTACAGGAGGTTTCATCTTCCTCGCTCCTTCTCAAATCTGACCTGCAGCATGTTATTGCGATATGTCGCCTTAAACCTTTGATCATCAACCTGGGGAGAAAGGGGTATCTCCTCGCGCACACTCCGGCCAGGGGCTTCAGCCTTCACTACAAGCGTCTCATCCTCTACGGCTAACTGGATACCCTTTTCTTCGAAACCGACTAATTCCAAGATGACGAGCATGTGGTCCCCTTCATCGAATATCTCCATCAACCTCTCCCCCTCTATTGACCTCCTCTCAGCATCTCCCCTTAACCACCAACTGTAGAGGATTCTCTCCCCGCTGGTATGGTCTATTCTCGCCCTCTCGAAGACCAAAATCGGCCCGCCTAATATCTTGTTGGCCGTGGGGTTTATGGTCTCTTTGATTCGCACCAAGACGTTCATATGAGAAGATTCGCCTACCACTCTCTTTAACTCTTCGATCCTAGCGTGCCTATTCTTCCAGAGATACCACACTATCTGGGCGCTTGCCGGGTCCAGAGCCTCGACAACCCTCTTTAGATCCCCTTCCCCGATCTTCTTGGGGGAGCCGCCATCATCAGCCGTCATCACATCCTGCACTTCGACCTCCATCCCCTCCCCTTCTAGAAGTCCAACGATCTTCCGCCACCAAACATCCAAATAGGTGGTTATGAAGATCGCCTCCCGAATAGCGCTATTAGACCCGACTCGGTAGGAAAGTCGCAAGCAGTTCTTGGTAGCCAAGAGGAAAGGGCTTCTCTGGAAAGCCACAGCCACGATGCCCCTAAGGGCTAGGTTGAGTAACACCCTTTTCGTCTGACAAAAGAGGAGCCTTTTATTGGTCAGGTAGAGGTGTCCCAATTTCCAGGAGCATCGGGAGAGATAACCCCCTTGCTCGTGGAGGAGGATTTGCTCGCCTTCGATGAGAGGAGGTAGTGTCTGAGCCACTTTATCTCTGCACCTCCTTTTCGAATTCCTCCGCCCATCGCGACGGGTTTACCATCTTATCTAAGACCTCATCTACGATCTCATCCAAGCCATCTCTCACGCTTTGCACCGTGTCCGCTATTCCGTGCTCTTCCTTTATCTGATCGAGGGCCACATCGAGCTCTGACAGGGCCCGTCCTAATCTTTCGATCTCCTCCTCGGTGAGGCTCCCACCTTCCATCCGCTTAAAAGCCTGCAATTTAAGGGTATCTCTTATTATCTCTACCAGAGTGATGACCAGCCCTAAGATTCCGTGCTTGAAATTATCTTCGTCAAGGTCGACTATACCGGCCATAACTCCCCTTCCTGCTCGATCTATCTCACCAAGGGGGCTGGGCTTCGTTCTCCCCTCTCCCGCAGGGGCTCACCCAGCCACAACTAGGGCATCCACCTTTTAGCAACTGCTTGGTAGGAGCAAGGCGCTCACAACAAGGACAGGGCTCCACCTCCCCGCCGATGTGATTAATAGCCTTCTCCCACTCGGTCAGATCATCCCCCACGAAGAGAGCCGTTTTGGCGCTCGGAGGGCTTCCATAAGATAGGCAAAGGACAGGCCTCTCCTTTATCGCTCCCCCCAGATCCCTCGTCTCTACTTTGGCCCACCCTATCTCGCGGCGGGGGACTTCGAATAATATCTTGCAATCCTCATTACACCACCAAAAGAGACGCTTGTTGGTCAAATACAATCGACCTCTTCTCCAACTTTCTCCCCTGATGCCAGAGGCGGGGAGTTGATACCACATCTTGGCCTCAGCGGTTATTTCATCCCCCACAATGAGCCTATCTATCTCCGCATCGAGGGGAGAAAGCACGGGGTTCTCATTCAAGGGAAGGCCTAACACCTTCATCCTCCCCCGAATTGCCTCTAGGAGTTCCTTTCGCCTTTCGGCGTAGAGATAGGCTAGCCTTTTGGGGTTGAGGGCCAGATAGATCATCTCTCTCTCGATGCCCATGAAGTGACTCTCCCTCTTGATGGCCAAGCCTTTGACCTTCTCCAGTGCGGCTTCAAAGAGCATCTGCCCAGGCTCGCGGCGAAACAAGAACAGCCTCTTGTTCGTGAGGTAGAGATATCCAGGTTGCCAAGCGCGGTAGATCCCTTTGCTATGCCAATGGGCCCCGTACATCCGTAAGAGGATCTCTTCCTCAGCCAACAAGGGCGGTTCCCTCTCTTTTATATGCTTCCGCTCCCATTCGCGGGTGCGCTCGTCCCACTCCCGCATCAGCCCGTACTTCAGCATGGTCTCCATGCCCGCCAGAGCCGCTCTGAGGTTAACCCCTAACAAGGGGATACCAGCCAGGGAGATGATGATGTCGGCGTTGATCACCAGCCCTTTCTCCAGGACCCTGTCCAGGAGGTCTACCAAAGTAGCCTTGCGGTATCTCGATGGCAGTAGAACAGGCTTTGCTTCCACTCTCTCCCCTTGAAGGAATCCACTTCTACGATGGTGAGAGTCTACCACCGGTTGGCGACTGCTCCCCATTCGGCAGCCATCACTTCCAGCCACAGAGATAACACCCCCTTTTGATGAGTTCACTTTTCAGCACCGTGCGCCCACACTTAGGACATCTCGTCTTCAAAACCTTTTCCTCTTTTCGCACCGTTTGAGCCCCAGGCGCCCAGCCACAGAGGTAGCAGCCTCCTATCCTTCTGACCTCGCTTTTCAACACCAGGCCGCCGCAGCGGAGACATTTCACGTATCTCGGATCCCCCCTCATCTGGTCATCTTTCTTCGCCGCGCCCGAGATCATATCGATCAAAATCCATAAGGGTTCCATAAATATCATCTCATCGCCTCTTGTTCACAAACATAGGAGCCTTCGCGAAGGCTCTCACTACTATCTGGCTGGCGATCGTTGCTTCTTTTCAAGCCTTTATGGCCTTGGTTTCAGCCCGGGCGCTAACCCAACCACACCAGGGGCAGCCCACTTCCAGCAACTCCTCCGCCACGACCCTTTTGCCGCACTGAGGGCATTCTTCCCTAGGGATTTGGGCCTCGGCCCAGGCTGGCGTTTCGATGCTAGTCCCCGAAGGAAACTCCAAGCCGTATCTGGCGGCGGTCTCGAAGGAGGCCAAGGCTGCCCTTATTTTGATGCCCAAAAGTTCCACGCCCACTACTGAGACCACTATGTCGGCGTTGATCACCATGCCCTTGTCCAGGATAGCATCTACAACATCAACGAGGGTACCATGCCGGTCTGGCTCCACATATTCTCTGGCCAATTTGGCTTATCTCCTTCCCTTATAGTCTTAGCCCAAAGATGGTACAAAGGATTTCCATCCCCAACCTTATTTCCTTCGAGCCCACCGAAAGCCACGACTGCCACAATCTATTGGAGGCCTAACCTAGCGAGATCACCGACGGGCAATATGGGTATCACGCCTGGCAGCGAAAGATGGCTATCGTTCCTTGGCTTCCACGCGGGCCCTTCGCTCCTCCTCGGCCTGCTTTTCGGCGTGGATTTCGTCCAATATCTCCTTGACTCGCGCCCGACGTGCCTCCTTTATATCCTTGAACCTCTGAGGCGTATAGAGTAACTCCAGGAGCCAATAAAGATGCCTCGCCCGGTAACTTTGCCCCTTGCTCTCAAACAGGTGGGCTAGGTCCAGCATCCTTTCCCTGGCCTGCTTTTCCTCTGGAGTGCCATGATATTGGTCGATGATCTGCCGGTAGCCATCGATGGCTTCGCTGTAATGGCCATCTTCCTCCTGCTTGATACAGTCCCTCAGTATCGCTATCCGGCGAGAGGCCTCGATCTGCTCTAGGACCGACCCCTCTACCTTTTCTTGCTTAGCCATTCTCTATCCTCCTCCATGTGGAATGTTTCCCCAAAGTGGGCCTGTGCCGCCTCACTACCACACTTTGTAGGTAGGGGGGCTTGACGCCCTTCGCCCCTATTCAAACCCCTCGGGGAATACCCTGCGCCACCAGGCCTCATCTCCCTCGAACTGCTCATCTTTCTTGTGCTCACGAATGGCGTTCAGCCGTTTCAACAACTCTTTCTCCTGGGCCTGGAACTCCTCCTTCCCGATCTCTTCCGCCTCGTAGCGAATCTCCAACTCCATCAGCTGCTGCATGACGCGGTCCTCATCGAGTTGCTCTGCCTCCACCTCTCCATGGATTTGCTCGAGCAGCCAACTTGCAGATTTGATCGGTACAGTCACTGGCGCAGCGAGTACCTTTCCCGCCGTCTTGAGCAATTGGTGTTCCAGCCATGATGTGAAGAACATGGCTACACTCCTTTCTCCTTCGGCTACGTTGCCATCGCCTTCTCGGCTGTTGTGACTAGCCCAGTGTCAAAACAACGCAGGCAGTAAAGGTGCAGCCCGTCGATGCTCGTTCCCCGGCAAAGGGGACTCGATAGAAGGCGCATTTCACTCCATTCCTTTCCCTCTTCGACACTTGGGGCTCGCAGTTAGTTTTTGGGCCATCGCTTTCATCCCCTGTTAGATGGACACTACCCCGGCGCCCAAGCAAGTAGGACAGAAGAGGTCTAACTCCTTTCGGGGATCCCTGCCCAACCCATGACAAGTAGGGCAACTCCCCACCGGCTCTTTCACAGCGATCACCCCCTTGCCCATACAGGCCGTACAGGTCAGGCGACTGTGGGGGTGAATACCCCTGCCTCCGCAAAAGGCACAGGGCACGTATGGTTCCTCCACCTCAACCTGGCCTGTGCCACCGCAGACCCCACAGGCAGCGAGGTGGGAGAGGAGCCCGAAAGGGTCCCTGCCGCTCCCCTGGCAAAACGCGCAGGGTACCGAGGTCATCTTACCTGCTTTTCCCTTTGTCATTTTCTTGGCTCTTGCTTTGGGAGTCATCCCTCTTACCTCCTCTCAATGCGCAATGGCCTCTAATAACCGAGGCCCCTAGACCGAGACTACTCCCTTGCCGGAACAAGTAGCACAAGGGAGATCATACTCACTTTTGGCCCGACCCTGCCCGCCGCAAGTGGGGCAGGTTTGCGCTGGTTCCTTGACAGTCACCACCCCCTTGCCCTTGCAGGCGGTGCAAGTCAGACGGCGGTGAGGATGAACGCCCGTCCCTTGACAGAAAGCACATAATACGTAGGGTTCTTGTACTTGAACGGTACCCCTCCCCCCACAGACACAGCAATTCGATTCAGGATACGGAACCCCGAAGGGGTCCTTGCCCTTGCCCCGACAATAAGCGCACTGTACGGCGACCCACCTCGCCTCTCTCACTGCCGTTTTTTGGGCCATGGTTGCTACCTCCTATTGATCGCCTCCGCGGATGGGACTTTCTAGGCAACGCCGTCACTCCTCGTCCTCTTCCCAATGCACCACCAGTTCCACAAAATTGAAAGGGGGCACGGGGCCGACATACTTGAAGGACATCCTATCATTGTATCTCTCATCCAATTCGTTGACTTGGGCATCAAATTCCCCCACTCGGGAGTGATGAACGAGAAAAGCGGCGTTGAGGATCATGGTGTCAGTGAGGACCTTATTGGTCTCGTATCTCTCGGCCAGAGGGCTGAGAGCCTGGGCCAATCTCCTGGCCTCGATCTCCCTTCTTTTCTCTATCTCGTCGTAGACCATAGTGCCTAGCCGCAGCCGCTCATAGTAGGTCAAGGATCCCCCCGAGGGGTTGGCGGCGATACGGTCCCGCATCTCTTGTATGCTCTGGTTTTCAGCCACGATCTTTTGGAAGAGGTGCTCCTTCTTCCAAAAGACTTTAACTCCCAGTTCGACTTTCTTCTCCATCTCCCTCAGCAGGGAATGGAACTCGCCATACTTTCGCCTGAGCAACTTCTTGATCTTCTCCTCCGCGCTGCTTTTGCCCCAAGTGGGCTTGCATACCGTCCCAAACCTGACGGGGAGAACGGTGAAACCCCGCTTCAGGACCTCTTCACAAACTAATTGATGCTGCACGGTATTGGCTCGGTTAGTTTCATATTCATCCTGAGGCGAGTCGCTCACTACCGCCGCCAGATCAAGGAAGGGGATGGTATAGACCTCATCGCCCCGGCCGCCGATCCCCTTGACCGATAGGTGAAGGGGGGCCTCGTGGCTCCGGGTTAAGCAATAGAGGTATATCATCTCATCGGATTCGTGGCTCATCAGCCCTCTCTCTCCAAACGCTTGACCGTGACCAGAACCCCTTCTTCAACGGCTGCTGGAGTGAAGGAGCAGGAATAGTCAGCAGCCACCTTCTTAGAGGTGATCCCTTGGGCGGCTGCCTGTCCCAAACAGTAACTCTTTAACGACTCATAGGCCTGGGCGATTTGGGTAAAGCGCTCTTCTACATCGCTGTCCGGCTGGGCATCGGGGTGACACCCCTGAGCCAAGCCATAGTAGGCCTTCTTCACCTCCTCTAGGCTGGCCTTCTCCCCTAGGCCCAATGACTCCCTGGCCCGCTTAACCTCCCCGTGGGTCATAGGCCGCACCTCGATAGTGGCAAAACTATAGGGGGGCAAAGGCCCGATGCGTCGGAAGTTCAAAGCGCCACTCATTCTCTTATCCAACTCCTCAAGCCTCTCATCGAACTCATCCTGTCTCTCCTTATCGATGAGGAAGGCCGCGTTCATCACAAAACTGTCATCCATGAGAGCGTTTTTTTGCATATCGATAGAGCAGTTAGCCAGAGCCTTAACTATCTCTCTTTGATGATCTTCCCGCCTGTGGCTTAGGGATTCATATACCATCTTGCCCAATTTGATCCTGTCGTTTAGTCCCTTTAGGCCTGGCTTCCCCTCCGCCTTGGCTTTCAATTTGGCGATGGGCTCCTCGTTGCCAATCTGCGAGAAGACGGAGGCCAGGTCCCAGGTGACCACCACTTCTACCTCCACTTTGTCCTGGAAAGCGGCCTGAGCCTCCTTGAGGTTGAAATACCCTTGACGTAATACGCTTTCCACCTCCTTCTCCCCCGCCACCATGGTGCCGAACTTCATGGGTAGGATGGAACAGTGCTTCATGACCTCCTCAGTCACTCGCTGATGAGCCGCCAGATCGCGGACTATCTTCTCTTTGTCCTTTACCGCCTTGTAGTTTATGGATGGGCAATCGCTGACCACCGCCGCCAAATCCTGATAGGGGAGAATGTACACCTCATCTCCCCGTCCGCCTATACCAAGAGGGCCGAAGGAAATTCTCCCTCCGTTTTGGATCACCCCGTAGATATATTTGGCATCCTTTGCCACGTTCTCAGCCTCCATCCCCTCTATTTAGAGGCAGGTGCTATTCCCATCGGCTGCTCCTCGAGCCAAGCAGCGATCTTCTCCGTCGTCCTAATGAGCTCTTGCATGGCATTTCTCACGGCGGGGATCTCTCCTTCCTTCAGCGCCTCGCGCAGAGCCGCTACCTTGCCCTCCACCTCCTTCCTAGGGGCTGTTGGCACCCTATCGCCATACCGCTCTAACGTCTTCTCCGCCCAGTAGGCCAGGCTGTCGGCTCGGTTGAGGATCTCGATCTCCTCGCGTCGCCCTTTGTCCCGCTCCGCGTACTCCTTCGCCTCCTTGACCATGCGCTCGATCTCCTCCTCTGAGAGGCCGCTGGAAGCGGCGACGGTGATCTTTTGTTCCTTACCTGTGGCCTGGTCCTGAGCCGCAACCTGCAAGATGCCGTCGGCGTCGATCTGGAAAGTGACCTCGATCTTGGGCTCGCCGCGTGGCGCGGGGAGGATACCCTCCAACACAAAGCAGCCCAGCGTCATGTTCTCCACGGCCATAGCCCGCTCGCCTTGCACCACGTGTATCTCCACGTTAGCCTGGTTGTCCTTGGCGGTAGTAAAAGTCTGGCTCCTGCGGGTGGGGATAGTGGTGTTGCGCCGGATGAGGGGGCTGGCCACGCCGCCCAAGGTCTCGATGCCCAAGGTCAAGGGGGTGACATCTATGAGGAGTACCCCTTTCACCTCGCCCGTCAAGACCCCGGCTTGGATAGCGGCTCCCAGCGCCACTACTTCATCGGGGTTGATACCCCGGTGAGGCTCCTTCCCGAAGAGTTCGCGAATCGTTCGTATCACGAGGGGCATCCTGGTCTGACCGCCCACCAAGATGACATGATCCACATCGGAAACCCTGAGACCAGCATCTGCCAACGCTTGCCGGCAGGGCCCGATAGTCCTCTCGATCAGATCCCCCACCAACTCCTCCAATTTCGAGCGGCTGAGGGTGACATTGAGATGTCTTGGGCCACGGCCATCTGTGGCGATGAAGGGTAGATTGATCTCCGCTTGCAGTGCGGTCGAGAGTTCGATCTTGGCCTCTTCTGCCGCTATCTTGAGCCTTTGCAAGGCTACATTGTCTTCTCGCAAGTCAAAGCCTTCCTCCTTCAAGAAAAGATCGCAGAGCCATTCGATGATCCTTCGGTCCAGGTCATCGCCACCTAGGTGGGTGTCGCCGTTGGTAGAGAGGACTTCGAAGACACCGGCGCCCAGTTCTAGGATGGAGATATCGAAGGTTCCCCCGCCCAAGTCGTAGACGGCGATGGTCTCCCGCTTCTCGTGGGGGAAATCATAGGCTAGAGCCGAGGCGGTGGGCTCGTTGATGATGCGCAACACCTCGAGCCCGGCTATCTGGCCCGCCTCCTTAGTAGCCTGGCGCTGGCTATCGTTGAAGTAAGCCGGCACGGTGATCACCACCTGAGTGAGGGGCTCCCCCAAGTAAACCTCGGCATCACCTTTCAACTTCTGCAGGATCATGGCCGAAATCTCCGGCGGTGGGTACCACCGGCCGTTGATGGCCACCCGGAGATCGCCGTTGGCGGCAGCGGTCAATTCATAGGGCACTAGCACCTTGTCATGCTGCACAGAAGCATCGGATAGTTTGCGCCCCATGAAACGCTTAATGGAGAAGACGGTATTCTGGGGGTTGATGATGGCTTGCCGCTTGGCCACCTCCCCCACAAGCCGTTCGCCTTTTCCGTCGATGGCCACCACCGAAGGGGTGAGACGGCTGCCCTCCCCATTAGGGATGACCATGGGCAGGCCCGCCTCCATCACCGCCACCACCGAATTCGTGGTCCCTAGGTCGATGCCGATCGCCCTGCCCATCTCAATCTGTCTCGCCAGGTTCCTTCGCCTTCCGTAGCCTGATCTCCAAGATACCGTTCTTGTAGGTGGTCTCCATGGTGCTCTCGTCGACGGGGCAAGGAAGTGGAAGTTCCTTGGCGTATTTCCTCTTTCCAGTGGTGGAGAATTTAAGAACGTCGTCCTCGATTTCGATTCGTATCTCGTTTGCCTCCACGCCGGGCAACTCAAAAACGACCAAGAGTCGATCATCCTCATCGAAGAGGTCGGTGAGAGGCTCCCTCACCTCCTCGACGATGGGACCTCTCTCGGTGCGGCGGATATTGCCGAAGGGCTCCACTCTGGGGATGCCACCTACTCCTCGCCCTATTGAGACACCGTAGACGCCCCTCGGTCCTCCGACTCCGCTCTGGCTGGCTCTCCGTAGTCTAGAGAGCGTCTCTTCATCGAGGTTGGCCAGATCAACCCTCTCCACCATTCCGGAGATCAAATCGATGAGATCGCCGATCCCCTTGCAGAGACCGCCTAGGCCTAGGTCTATACCCTCCATTTCATCTCGTTTCTTTTCCTCTTTTGCCATCTCTTTCCTCCTGCACCAAGCCGTGAAGCCCCACGGCTATCTAAAAAACTGCCCGCCAGGGGATCCTCTCAGGGCACAGGCAGGCATAAGGGACAGCGTCCAATCAATGGGGAGGATGCTCTCTCTTTGGCATCCCCTCTCCTATGGTCAAGCCTAGACAAGGTGCCTGCTCCTGCCTATCCAACACCAGCCCGGTAATCCGTGCTGCGTCGCTGATCTAGCGAGGAAGAGGGTACAGCACTTCTTCCTCTGCCTCTCTGATGAGAGGTTCAGCGCGTTTTAGCAGGGCTTGGGCCTGCGCATCTAAGTGGGCTATGCGATCCCCCAGGCGCCTAGCCTTGGCCAACCATATACTGCGCTGTTTCTGCAACCTTTCTCTCTCTCGTGCCAACCCTTCTAGTTGTTGATGAAGGTTCCCCATCCCAGTAATATGACGGATATTGCCTTGGTGTGGGATATCGTGGCTAGACTTCAGGTATTCCGATGTTCTAACGCGCATCGCGCCTCCCCATATCCTCTATCTTCTCTTCTTGAGCAGGCCCGCCAATATGTCGCTCTTCTCCTTATCGGGCTTGCCATGAGGGTTGAGTTCCCGGGCCAAAACGTCCTTCACTATCTGGTCGAAGGTGAGGTTGCCGCCGTTGGCCTTCTGGTGGGCCAATATCTTGCCGACCATGATGCAACTTCTGACCGTGGGGGTGGAGGCGCAATTCGTCGCCTTTCTGAACTTTCTGATCAGTTCCACTATCTTCTCCGCCTCCTCGGCGGAGAGGCCCGTTCGTGCCTGGGTGATGGCCACCTCCGTCTCCCGGTCGAAGTGGGTGATGTCAATGGTGATCATGCGATCCAAGAGCGCCTCCTGGCTGAGATGCACCCCCGCATATTCGGTGGGGTTGGAGGTGAAGATGGCCGTGAAGTCAGGATGAACCCTGAGATACCCCTCGGCGCTCTTGATGGTAGGGAGCATCAGTATCCGCTCCTCAAGCACCGGCAGAAGGACGTTATTGGCCTCCGGCCTGGAGCGGCTGAACTCATCGTAGACCAGGGTGTAACCCTCTTGGCAGGCTACGGTGAGTTGGCTATCGACCCAGCGGTAGTCGAGGCGGTCCTCCGTCTTCATCACCGAGTGGATGAAGTTGTCGATGACCTGCCGGCGGTGGTAGCCGTGCTTCCCGCCCACTAGGTCCGAGGTGGCTAATTCCTCGTCCCCCACCAGGAGCATCATCGGGCGACCGATCTGGGTGGCCAGGTGGATAGCCAGGGTCGTCTTGCCACACCCCGTCGGTCCCCGGAAATGGACGGGGAAGCCCCCCTCCACGTAGGTTAAAGCGCGTTCGGTTATGCTCCTGATGAAGGGGGTCTCCACGAAGTCCGGAGGTAATGAGACCTCTACCATAGGAGTTGAGAGCCGTCCAGGAACCGCCTCCGCTAGCCACGGCTCTCTCAACTCGTTCAGTTGCCCCTCCTCAACGAAGGCCCCCCTTTTCAAATCTTCAACCCTTATGCTCATCACTCTTCTCCTCTTCGTTAATCGCTAGGGTGCTGGGCTCTCCAGCACCAGATTGCCGTCTCTTAGCAGATATAGCCAGGCAACACCTCTGGTCCCCAGCGCTGCAGGGAGGGGGCTAAACCCCTTGGGCCGCCCCATTCTCCCCAAGTCAACAGAACCGGCTAAGGAAAGGGCACTCACAATAGGGTGCAGCCCTTGGGCAGCCAACCCTCCCCACAACGCCAAGAGTAGGACAGCCATGGAAGCCGTCACGTTACTTCTAACCGCTCCTCAACTCACCTAGTCACTTCCTGCGCTTGGGCGATCCACTCCTCTACGTGATGATGGTAAGGTTGTTGGGAATGACTCTTCCCTCACCCTGTTGGTGGGCGGCGCGACTTGGGCCTGGGTTTCGGCGCTTCTGATGGCGTCGGTTTGGGCTTTGATGGCGCTGCCCCCAGCCCTTCCTGCCAGCCCGTCCGGGCCCCCTCCATCTCCGCGTTCAGTTCCCTCATCAGAGCGCCGGTTTCGGCCTTCAACTGAGCGTTGGCCTTGGCCAACTCGGCCCTCACCTCCTCGCCCATGGCCTGGTGATCGTTGTGGAACCCGGTCAGTTGGATTCTCACCCCCATGCGCCGAGCCTTACTACCTTCAGCCAATTCCTTCATTAGAGCCTTGGTCTCGGCCTTCAATTGAGCCTTGGCCTTGGCCAACTCGGCCCTCAAATGGTTGCTCATGGCCCGGTGGTCGCTCTTGTAGCCGGCCAATTGCTTCCGGGTCTCACCCTTTAGGCTAACTATGGCCCCCTTGCGACTGCGATGGGAGGCCACAATCTCTTGGCCCAACTCTCGCATCTCTTCTAATGAAGGCATCTTTTCACCTCCTTCCTTTAGATATCTTCTCGTCCCCTGGGGGACTCACCATTTCCCAACCTTGTGCTTGCGAGGCAGACGTCGAGGCCGCCTCTTTCGTGAAGCATCAGCGGACTCACCTGGCGGCCTCGACGCCGCCCGCAAGTTGGGGATCCGATGCTCGCTACTCCTACGCCCGAGCAGCCAAGGGCGTTAGGCCGATGGCCTCGGCGTACTTGAGGAAGGTGTCTACCCCAGCGACCACGACCCTCGCCTCGATGGCCAGGAGCTCGATACCCACCAAGGAGACCCTTGCCCAAGCATCGATCACGATCCCCTTGTCCAAGATCCGGTCGATAACCTCGACCAGGCTCGAGGACGCGATGGCCTTCTCCATTGCCACCTCTTCTCACCTCCTTTCCTCCCCCAGGAGCCTTCGCTCCCGGGTAAATTAGTGATCCCTCAGCCCCAAGTGAAGGCTCTAGGCCTTTGCCGCCAGCGGCGTTAGGCCGATGGCCTCGGCGTACTTGAGGAAGGTGTCTACCCCAGCGACCACGACCCTCGCCTCGATGGCCAGGAGCTCGATACCCACCAAGGAGACCCTTGCCCAAGCATCGATCACGACCCCCTTGTCCAGGACCCGGTCGACAACCTCGACCAGGCTCGAGGACGCGATGGCCTTCTCCATTGCCACCTCTTCTCACCTCCTTTCCTCCCCCAGGAGCCTTCGCTCCCGGGTAAATTAGTGATCCCTCAGCCCCAAGTGAAGGCTCTAGGCCTTTGCCGCCAGCGGCGTTAGGCCGATGGCCTCGGCGTACTTGAGGAAGGTGTCTACCCCAGCGACCACGACCCTCGCCTCGATGGCCAGGAGCTCGATACCCACCAAGGAGACCCTTGCCCAAGCATCGATCACGACCCCCTTGTCCAGGACCCGGTCGACAACTTCGACTAGGCTCGAGGACGCGATAGCCTTCTCCACTGCCACCTCTTCTCACCTCCTTTCCTCTTTACTTTTAGACTAGAATGTGATAAAATGGTTTTGGGGAGAGGGCAACTGAAAGAGGTAAATCTACCTCCTGAGTTGCACCCAAGGGGTAATCCATTATCGGCCTGGCAAACGCTGAGCAATGGGTTAGCCTGATTCTCCCCGGGAGGGCTGACCAGGGATCAGCCCTCGCCTTTTATTCACCTCTTTCAAAGAACAGAGCCATCTCAACCTAAAATAGGTCAAGATGGCTCAAAACCTTGCCAAAGAAACGAACCGAGTAAGGGGTACTCAGGTTGAATGAGGTAATTGTTAGATTCCGTAACACGAGCCACTCTCCCTCACAGCAGAGTCACTAAAGCGCACACACTCTAGAAGAGATTATCGAAGAACCCTCATGGCCGCCGAGCCTGCGGCGGTAAGCCCTCTAGCCTAGTGCGCTTCTGAACCTTGGGCCCGTCACTCTGCGCCCTAACCTTTCAGCGGGCTTCCTCTTACCACAGAGAGAACTCTCAAATTCCTCAAATTCCCCTATAATCTTATCATTTTTCTCCCGGGGTGTCAATGGATTATGCATAAATTTTGGCTAAATTTTGCGTAAATCTCCCGTAAATCTCGATCTCCAGCGAAAGATAACCAACCCTTTAAGGGGTTAAGAAAACGCGCTTTCCGCTACCTAGCCTTAGGTTCGAAAAGCGCGTCCTCAATACACCATTATTCGGCGGCAACCCGGCTACCGTAGTCCGCTTTTAAACCTTAGGCCCGTGGCTTTGCGCCCCCACCTTTCGATGGGTTTGCCTTTATCACCGAAACCTTAGATATAAAATTTGTCAAATTTACTACAATAATATCACCTTCATATTCACACGTCAAGGGGGTATCCGTAAATTTTGCGTAAATTTTGACCGTATGGCGGAATCGGCTATCTAAAAATGAGCAACCCCGTCTTTGCGACGGGGTTGCTCCGTCAGATCCTCGAAAAGGCCTTCCTGGCGAGAGTCATCATCGCTGGGGTAGACACCTTCCTCCAGGAAATAGACCACTCAACACCAGTTCTGTCTCACCGACCTCTGATGAAACGCTTTAGGCCTCGAGGATCTGACTTTATCAAGCGAGGTGTAAATTCGTCAAAAATAGACCATATGCCAATAATATTATACCACAACCTCTTCCCTATGTCTAACCCTTTGCCCATCCTCCAGGCGAGGCCAACCCCTCGACAGTTTCCATCGCCTGGCGGAAATGTCGCATGGTAATCTGAAAACTCTCATAGGAGGGAGAATCGACCCCCTCATTGAGAAACTCTCGAATGGCTAACATCGAGGCCTGGCGACAGATCGATTCGATCTCCGCCCCCACCGCGCCCTCGGTCATATCGGCCAGAATCCCCAGGTCAACGTCGGGAGCCAGGGGTTTGTCCTTGGTATGGATCTTGAAGATCGCCTCACGGGCCTCAAGGTCGGGGACGGGTAACTCAATAAGCACATCGAATCTACCGGGACGCAATAAGGCCGGGTCAACGATGTCCAAACGGTTAGTGGCGGCCAAGACGATTACCCCTTTCAGTTCCTCAATACCATCCATCTCCGTCAAAAACTGGCTGACTACCCGCTCAGCCACATGGGAGTCTCCGCCGCCGTAGCCCCGTATAGGGGCCAGGGCGTCGATCTCGTCGAAGAAGATAATACAGGGCGCTGCTTGCCGGGCCTTCTTGAAGACCTCACGCACCCCCTTTTCGCTCTCCCCCATCCACTTGGACATGAGCGCCGGGCCCTTGACAGAGATGAAATTCACTTCGCTTTCGTTGGCCACCCCTTTGGCCAAAAGCGTCTTACCTGTGCCTGGCGGGCCGTACAGAAGTATCCCTTTAGGCGGCGTGGTCTTGGCCTGGGCGAAGAGATCAGGGTAGTTGAGGGGCCACTCCACACTTTCCTTCAGTATCTCCTTGGCCCCCTCTAGGCCCCCAATGTCCTCCCATCTGATATCGGGAACCTCGGTGAAGACCTCGCGGATGGCCGAGGGTTCGACCTCTCCTAGAGCGGTCAGGAAGTTGTCCATGCTCACCTCTAATTCCAAAAGCCGCTCGTAGGGGATGTGAGATTGAGCGAAGTCGATCTCGGGCATCAGTTGACGTAAGGTGATCATGGCCGCTTCGCGGCACAACGCCTCCAGGTCGGCTCCCACAAAGCCATGAGTGATCTCAGCCAACCTATCCAGATCCACATCATCAGCCAGGGGCATCCCTCTAGTATGTATCTCCAATATCTCCAGACGGCCCTTCTTGTCCGGGATGCTGATGCTAATCTCTCGATCGAAACGGCCCGGACGACGTAATGCGGGGTCCAAAGAGTTGGGGATATTGGTGGCCCCGATGACTATCACTTCGCCCCGGGACTTCAAGCCATCCATCAGGGCTAAAAGTTGGGCCACCACCCTCTTCTCCACCTCACCATGGACCTCCTCCCGCTTAGGAGCGATAGCGTCGATCTCGTCTAGGAAGATGATGCTTGGCGCATTGCGGCTCGCTTGCTCGAAGATCTCCCTCAGGTGCGCCTCGCTCTCGCCGTAGAACTTGTGGATGATCTCCGGGCCGTTGACGGGAAAGAAATTGGCAGATGTTTCGGAGGCCACAGCACGGGCGATAAGGGTCTTGCCGCAGCCCGGAGGGCCATGGAGCAAGACGCCCTTTGGCGCCTCGATGCCCAACCGATCGAAGACCTCAGGGTATTTTAACGGCAACTCGATCATCTCCCGGATGCGCTGAATCTCCTTGTGCAGCCCCCCGATATCCTCGTAGGAGATCTTAAGCCCCCGATCCCTTTCTGCCCCTTCCCCTTCGATCTTGGTGATCGTGGTTGCTGCCACCATAACCACGCCCTGAGGGGAGGTCTCGGTCACGGTGAAATCCACGGAGCGGGTACCGAAGAGGTTGACGCGAACCCGATCCCCCTCCGTGATAACTAAACCTTCGAGCAGCCTTCCAACGTAGCGGCTATCCGACCCCCGAGGCAGAGCCCGCCTCGAGTCAAGAGGGGCCAAGGTGATCCGCTTGGCTATCTGGTGGTCAACCTTGTGGATACGGACCTTTTCGTCCAGGCTCGCCTGAGCGTTCTCTCGGATTATGCCGTCGATCTGGACGATGCCCTTTCCTCGATCGGCATGATAGGCCGGCATGATCTTGGCTACGGTCGTTCTCTTCCCGGTGATGGCCACAACATCACCGATCGCCGCTCCGATCCTCTCGAAATCCTGGGGATCGATGCGGGCGATGCCCCTTCCAACATCCTTGCTCTGCCCCTCTGCAACTCGCAAGGTGAGAAACCCCTCTTCTTTCCCGTTCTTCTCCTTGGTCATAGAAACCTCCCTTCGCTGCCTCCCATCACCCATATCATCCTACAATAGTCGCACCTCCCATCCATCTCTAAGGAGATCACTCCACAGGAGCCACTAGATATCGGGAGAGTTCCTCCACCCTCTCTTGGTTCCCTCTGAGAAGGAAACTCCTTTGATACTCCCCCACTTTCTCCTTGGCCTTAACCTCCTCCACGACGATATCGCTGGCCAGTTTGGGGATCAGGTTGTGGAAGGCGCCGATAAAGAGGATGCCGTTACGCTTCAGGCTGTCGTTGATGGTCTTGGCTATGAACTCATCTCTCTCCTCAAGCAGCCTCTTCTTGGCCAGTTCATAGTTCAGGGCGGCGAACAACCGCCCCGGGAGCGACTTGGATTGGGCTATCTTCTTGAGGAGTTCTACCTCCTTGAGGAGGGTGGATACATCCTCGGTCTTCACTATTTTCGCCCCTCTGGCCATGAGTCTCTCCACTATTTGATAGTTCCGGCTACCTTTTCTAGCCGCCTCTTTTACGACCTTCTGGCCCAAGGAGCCATCGGCTGCTAGGCCATCTTGATAAATCTGGAAATCGGTGACGTCGAGGGAGTTCATATAACTCTCAATAGAATCCCAGAATCCGGAGATGGTTCGCCTGTGTTCTTCCCATCTCTCTTCGCCATGCATGGCCACACCCTTCTCATCCACACTCGAAGCCATGCTGCCCAGGTCCCCGCTGCCATGGATCAAGGGGACGTAGAGGAGTTTTCTCATATTCCTACACCCGGAGAAGTGAGAACTACCCCGACCTTCATAGCCACCCTTTTCCCCTTTGATCTACCCACCTTTCGCCTTGTTGACCCGCAGTTCCAGGATCCCATTCTTGTAACTGGTGATCAATGTCGACGGGTCTACGAGATGAGGAAGCAACATCTCTTTGATATATTCCCTCTCCCCCTTGGTGGAAAGAGAAAGGACATCACCCTGAAGATCGACCTCTATCTCCTCCTCGCTTACCCCGGGCAATTCCACCACCACGAGGATGGCTTCCCCTTCATCGAAAATATCGACCAGGGGCTCCCGCGCCTCAGCAACTATAGGCCCCCTCTCCGTCTCTCGAATGTTGCCGAAAGACTCAACCCGAGGAATCCCGCCCAAGCCGGTTTTCACCGTGAAGCCATAGACCCCTCGTGCCTTCTCCAAACCTTTGATCTTGAATTCTCCTTGGCGGGTGATCTCAGATTCCCCCTTCTCGACCATTTCGGATAACAAGTCGATAAAGTTACCTAGCCCTTTGAAGAGACCACCAAGGCCTAAATCGATCTTCACGCCATCCTCAGGTATCCTTGTTTCCCTCTTTTTTATTTCACCAGCCACCTTTCACCTCCTTTTAGTTCCTTCACACTGACGGCGATTCCCGGAGAGGGGTATCTACTTCATGACTTTGGTCCCTTAGACTTGGCGCGCTCTAGATACTCCTCAAGGGTAGAAATGGACACCCCTATCTCCACTCTGGTCATGGCTTTCCACCAACGTTTACGAGCCTCTTCATATCGCTCTGGATCCTCCTGCCATTCCCGAAACTGGGCGAAGACCCTTTCTAGACCTTCCCCCGCCTCCTCCCACTGGCCATCAAAGGAGAGGGAACCGATCTCTCCTGCTACTACCTTCTCCCCACCGCCAAAGGCCGAGAGAGCCACGTCGCGCTCGAAATCGGTGCCCTGCCCGCTGCCCACCCCAGAGACCAAATAACCAAGGGCATCGCCGAAAACCATGGCAAATCGCCCTTCCAAACCTAGTCTATATCCCGCGTTTACGGCCAGAAAGGTCACCAAACGGAACATGGCGTCGCTGTTGTTGGCTCGTGCGGAACCTCTCTTCTCCTTGAGACGGGAAAGGGTTGTAAGGGCATCCCGGTAAGAGAGAGGCGGTTTGTCGTACCAATGGCGAGGGGGGAGAAGCGCCACGTTAAAATGGCTCAGGTCGAAATCGCCAATATCCCCAACCCTCTGCAAGCCAAGCCTCAACTGTTGCCATAGTTTGGCAAAGAGCGCTTGGGCGACACCGACATTAGGCCGTAGGATGATCTCTGGTCTGACCCCATCCCTTACCAAGACTTCGCACTCAATGCCCTCCAGAACTTGCAACTCCACCGGCAATGTGATCTCCACGCTGCCCGTGGTCCGACCTGCTGAACGGATCCTCCGCCTCTCTAAAGCCATCCTCTTCCCCTCCAGGTAGCAATTTTTATAGCAAATTATCTAGCAGATAGGATAGCACAAAATGGCAACTTTGTCAAGCCAATGAGATCCTCCAGTGCACCCCCAGGCCGAGCCTGGGTTATTAAGAGGCCTACAGGCGGCTGAAGGGAAATATCATCCCGACACCGGTGGAGAGGATAAAGGGTATAGACACCACCGAAGAGGTCCTGAGCCCTCGCCTGGCCCTATCTTAGGCGTCGTTCCCAACCGCTAGAGTTCACCTCCCTCCAGGCAGGATAAAGCAATACATCCCCGCTATCTCTAGATGATCTCTAGATGTTGGAGATCACAAAGCAGAAAACAAAAGGGGCCGCTGAAAAAATCCCTTCAACAGCCCGGCTATCTCAGAAAGTCGGGACCCTTGCGTCCTAACCTTTCGGGGTTATCTTCCTTATTTAGCCAGAGGACAGCAGAATCGACTACCTAAGGGGGGCCATCTTTTCGCTAGCCGGAGGAGAGTAGGCATTGAGCGCCAAGCGAAAGGCCGCGGGCTAACGATCTGGCTCAGATCCGCTGATGAAAAGGCTGGGAGTGGAGCGTGAGACCCTTCTCCCCACCAAGGAAATAAGATCTCACCCAGCCCCGATATCACTGTGATCTATCCCCCTCGCTGAGCCTTGCTTTACCTCCTCCAGAATAGACACTTCATCTGGTTACCTATCCCCTCCTCTTGTCGAAGTGCAAGATCAACGCACCGTTATTGAACACCCACCTAAGGCTCTCTTCGACAACCTCCGGCGCAAGGGCGAACTCGATGTGATAGCGAGGGGGAGCGTCCTCCTTGAGGCTTCGGATTGCTAAGACCCCATCCTCACTCTCCACCGCTACCTCCTGATCCCGATGATATGGAAAATCAATAATCAGTTGATAATCGCGGTTGCCGTCAATTATCTCCCATTCCGGGCCCTTGGGATATAAGGAAGGCTCTCCAATCGTCCCCCGTTCGAATTTCCTCCCCGACTCGATGGCGAGGTTCCGCATCTCCGGGGCTCGCCATGAGCGGGCTGAACCTTGAAGGATTGGACCATACCCCACCCCACTCCTCATCCTAGCCACCCCCTCCCTCGACCTCTGGTTCCTTCGAGGTATGGAGGAGAGGCTTCTGCGAGGGCCGAGTGTGGCTCGGCCTGGGCTCGGGACGAGGAGATAACCCCCACATGAGGGGCACCGGCACCTTTCATCGACCTGGGCCCTGACAACGCAAAGACAATGAGGACATCTTACCACCCTCGTCATTTTCTTCCTCTTCTTTGCGTTCCCTTTCCCAGGGTTGAAATCCGATGCATTTTTTGGCCCTGAAACGGTCCTAATCTCCTAGGGCAGGAGGCTCTATTACACCACTAGCCACAGCACACGTCCGAATTCATGGCCATATCCTCGCAAAATAGACCCCATCTCTTGAAGATCTCTGAACTCATCTGCCCTTGACTTTTTGATAATTTTGAGATATAATGAAAATAGCCGGTTGGGTTTCCCAATCTAGGCAGGGCACCGTGAGAGCTTGGCGGCCTGAGCGGTGCCCCTTATCGTCTAGAAGAAGATGCTCCCCTCTCTCTTGTACGTCAACTCCGCTACCTCTAGATGGTGGAGATCGTGGAACAGAGACAAAAACGGGCTGCTGAAGAAATCTCTTCGGCAGCCCGGCTATCCTAGAAAGTTAGGACCTGTGGCTTTGCGCTCTCGCCTTTCGACGAGTTTGCCTTTTCGGAGTTATCTTCCTTTATTTAGCCACGAGGGCTAGCAAAATCCTAGATGATTTTACCCCAGTTCGACATATCTGAAGGTTCAGATCTCGTTAAGGTTCGGTCTATTGCATCCCCGGCCAAAATGGTTATGGTATGCAGCACCATTAGAGCCTACGCTCCATCTGAGCCTCGATATCTTGACGGATTTGAGGTGCGATACGATCGTTTAGGTTTCCCAACCTAAACGGAGCACAGTGAAAGTTGGCGGCGTGAGCGGTGCTCCTCTCTTCTAAGTCACCCGTCCGTTGTTACCCCTGTCAAACGGCGGACAAGATTATAGCCCATAACCTCTATCAAGTCAACAGGTGACTACAGAGATTGTCGAAAAACATGGCCAAATTGGCCTCTTAGCCTTGGAGTCGGTATCTAGGGGTTTGGCCTATTACTCCTAGAAGGGGACGACGACGCGGACAGTCGTCCCCTGGCCAGGTGTGCTCTTGATCTCCAGTTTCCCTCCCAAGAGGTAGGTCCGTTCCTGCATGCCCAGAAGGCCAAACCTCTTCCCCTCCTGGCCCCGCCCCAGCACCTCCTCTTTTCGAAAGCCTTGTCCATCATCGGTGATCGTCAGTTCCATCTCGTGGGGAGCATATTTTAACTGCACATCGACACGGCTGGCCTGGGCGTGACGGCGCACGTTAGTGAGCGCCTCTTGGGTGATCCGGTAGAGGTTCTTCTTCACATTGAGGGGCGGCTCTTTTTTCTTTCCCGAAAAACTGAAGTGGGCGTCGATGTTACTTCTCCTTCCAAACTCAGCCACATATTTTCTTAACTCCTCTGCTAGGCTCATCTGCTCCAAGTCAGCCAGCCTCAGATCGAAGACCAGATGTCTTAGTTCCTGCAAGCAATCCAAGGCTTGTTTCCTAGATTCCTCTAGTTGCAACCCAGCCTTTTGAGGGTGCTGGCCCTTCAGTTCCTCATATAGTTGTAGATGGAGGATCAAGGTGCTGAGACTTTGGAGGAGCCCATCGTGGATCTCTTGCGCTAGTTTCCTCCTGGCCCAAGCACTGCTTTCAGCATCCAATTCTCGCTGAGCGAGGGTGAGGGCTATCATCTTGGCACTAGGCTGAGCCATAGTCAGGAACCGCTCAAGATCGGCCTGGGAAAAGGTCTCCTCACCCCTTTTGTTGCTCACCGATAGAACCCCGATGACTCCACCGTCTTCCACCAGAGGTATGCACATAGCATCCTTAATCCCCGGCTCTACCCCCGAGAAGCGGGGATCATCCACGGGGCCGATAAGGAGTAGGGGTTCCTTATGCTTAGCCACCCAGCCCGAGATCCCCTCCCCTAGATGGCGCTTGGCGCTGCGCACCACCTGCTCTCGAGGCCCACGAGCCGAGTTGACGGTGAGAAGTTCCCTACCAGCGTGGAGGAGCATCAGTGATCCCTCGCTGGCATTGGTGGCTAGGATGATCGTCTCTAGCAAGCACCCCAGAAGTTCCTCTAGGGTGGTGACCGCAGCGATCTCGGGGGAAGAGGGGATGATCTCTTCTCTTCCTGTGGCCTTTTCCTGGGCCATCATAACCTCGCCTTTGAGAGGAGCCTACAACAAGTATAGTACTAAAGTACCCAGTCCGTCAAGGAACGGTCAAACCTTTGTAAAGGGTGGTTTATGGGACGACTGCTTGATCTCGTTCAGAAACATATGGACAGTTGCAAGGATAAGCAAAAGGGGCCATCCTTCTGGGTGAGACATCCAAGAAGGAGGTGACCCCCATGCGGGTAGTTGGACTACCCAGACCATTTTACTA
>Ga0315312_1000446_pt1 | contig 48868 bp, 52 predicted proteins | sample TDP7_MG_FD_203629 | JGI IMG/M metagenome (GOLD analysis project Ga0315312, IMG submission 203629) | Freshwater sediment microbial communities from Lake Towuti, South Sulawesi, Indonesia - TDP7 | ecosystem: Environmental > Aquatic > Freshwater > Lake > Sediment | place: Indonesia: South Sulawesi... | reverse complement strand
ACAACCGTAGTTAGGTACCTCGAGCAAGGTGTCCCCATTCTCGCAGAGACTTCTGAGCTTCTCGTTCTCCCCCCTGTTCCTGCCGACGACGAGCTTAGTAAATACCGAAAGGCGAAAATGCCTACCTACCTTCAGTAGCTCGATATCGTTCAGACTTGGGTCAGAGCAATGCGTCAACAAGTCTCTGAGGCGTTTCGTGAAGCAAGGATCTGTCAAGAGGCATCCACCAGACGGACATGAGTAACTAGATATATGATAGGTACTGGCAAGTTCGATCTGTTTTTTCCTAGACCTGCCCTTCATCGACAACAAGAGTCCCCTATCAATCCAACCTTCCCTCTCGGCCCTTGTAGGGGGTAAAAATCTGGAAGAAAGCGGCCTCAGGACGAGCCCCTCGAGGCCAGACTCCTCGTCGATTATCTCCAAGGCCCCCTTGTGCTGCGACATAGGCCTTTGCCCAAGGATCTCCCCGGTAACTATGAATGACGCACCAATCTCGCCCATGAACGCCTTAGCTTTCCTAAACATCAGTATCCTGCAGTCTATGCACGGATTCAAGTTGCTTCCGTAGCCGTGCTTGGGGTTCTTGACGACGTCCAAGTACTCTTCGAACAAAGTTGCGACATGCAGCTTAACGCCAAGCTCCATCGCCAACATCGCCAAGTCACTGCAGCCTTTCCTACACAGGCAGAAAGGCGAGACAAAGTTGAGCGCCTCCAGCTCTATTCCTTGCTGTAACACAACCTTGGCCGCAACCGCGCTATCAAGCCCACCTGAGATGAGCAGCAGACCTTTCGTGCGCATCACCTCTTCGAGAGCATCCTAGGGCGCACACTTATCCCCCACTAACTGATGGGAGGATCGAGATCTCATCTCCATCTTCAAGCGTTGTTTCCAGTAGCTTCAGAAAACGCACGTTCTTGCCATTTACGTAGAGATTTACGAGGCGCTTCGGTCTGCCAGTTGGATCAAGTAACCTCGTTCTAAACCCGTCCCCGTACTTCTCCTCAAGTTTTCCGAGTGCCTCGCCCAACGTCGATGCATGGATCTCAACCTCCCTTTCACTGCCAGTTATGCCCATTAGCATGGAGGGAAAGATTACCTTTACCCTTGTCAATTACATCGCCTCTGCGTTACTAGGGCCTTGAGCGATTCCAATCTTGGTTGTATTTCGATGGGTTTGGCTATGGAGCTTAAGATGGCCTCTGTTGTCTTTAGGCCATTCCCGGTAACTAGGCACACAACCTCCTCATCTCTCGATATCTCCCCACTTTCAACAAGCTTCCTCAGAACGGCTATCGCAACCCCTCCGGCAGGCTCCGTGAAGATCCCCTCCGTCTTCGCTAATAGGAGAATGGCATCAAGTATCTCGACGTCGGATGCCGATTCCGCCAATCCACCGGATTCTCTTATTCTTTTAACTGCATAGACGCCATCTCCCGGATCTCCAATCGCGAGGCTCTTCGCTATGGTGCTTGGTCTCTCCACGGGTTCCACCTCCTCGCCACCTGACTTGTAGGCTGCCACGATAGGCGAGCAGCCCTGGGACTGGGCCCCCGTCACCCGGACCTCCGGATCCTTTACGAGACCGATCTTCCCAAGCTCATCGATGCCCTTGTAGATCGCACATAGGAGCGCGCCGCTGGCGACGGGCACGATAACATGGTCAGGAGGATTCCAGTTTAACTGCTCGCATATCTCGAAGGCTAGGGTCTTCGAGCCTTCCACATAGTATGGACGGATATTGATGTTCACGAACGCCCAGTCGTATGATTCCGCCGCCTGGGCAGCTAGCCTGTTAGCATCGTCATACGTACCATCGACTGCTATTACCATTGCCCCATAGGCCGATGCCTGCAAGATCTTGTTCAGTTCGATTCCCTTCGGGATAAAGACGTAACATGGCAGTCCGGCCCTCGAGGCATGAGCGGCGGTGGCCGCAGCCAAGTTGCCCGTTGAAGCGCATCCAACAACCTTAGCGCCGAACTCTAAGGCTTTTGACACCGCGACAGTCGCAGGTCTATCCTTGAATGAGCATGTAGGGTTTAGCGTATCATCCTTAACATGCAGGCTCCTCAACCCGAGCAGGTCAGCCAACCTTCCGCATTTGTGCAGAGTTGTGTATCCGGCCCCCAGATCGACGATCTTCGAGGTATCATCTACAGGCAAGAGTTCACGGTAACGCCAGATAGTTCGAGGCCTGTTCTTAAAAGAACTTCTCTCCAGTTTTATGGAATCGTAATCATATACTACGTCGAGAGGTCCGAAGCATTCGTCACAAGCGTATAACTTGACAGGTGGGAACTCCTTATAGCACTCCCTACACCTGAGCGCCTTGATATATTTTAGAGCACATACCTCCTATAACGGCGTTAAGTTCGATCTCCTTTATATAAATGGTTGCATTAACATATGCCCAATATTACCTGAGGTAATAGCCACCTAGAGCTAGGCGAAAGGCGAACACATGTAGGGGACTCAAATCTGTCTCACCATGACGTTCTCGGGCTTTTCAAACCGATGTAGGACATGGGAGTGCGCACATTACAGGGACTTGTAGACATCCGTACCGATTCGCAAGACAATCTATACGTCGCATTTTCCATAGACGTATCTCCATGAAAACCCGCATGCTAGTCATCGATGAATTTGAGGGCGAAGAACTGCCTATCGCCTTCCTTACCGTTATAAAATGGGACGATATTCGGGTGGTTGAGCTTGTTGACCGCCTGCGGCTCTCAGATGGAATGGAAATACGCCCGCATGGCGCTCTTCAGCATCTCGATTGACACGATCCGGTTCAGGGGGTGTGTACATGGCCTTGTAGACGATGCCTACCCGAATGAGTGAAAAGAATCTTTAGATAGGCCTTATAATACTCAACTTGCCATGGACTTCACTCTGCCGACGGGTCGTAACAAGAAACTAGGGACGATCCTTCAGAGGGTCAGGAGGAGCAAGGGGCTAGAGGCCTATCTGAGATGTTGCAACGTGATGGCGATCGATCGATTGGGCTTCAGCGACCACGGCCCCACTCACATAAAGATAGTCTCGAACATGGCCCTGAGGCTCCTCCGCATATTGGTCTCAAACGGCGTTCAGCCAGGGGTCGTCAAGAACCACAAGCTCGAGAACGATGATGCCGAGGTCATCGTCTTCCTGGCCAGCTGCCTACACGACATGGGGCATGCAGTACACAGGATTGGCCATGCGGACTTCAGCATCACGCTTGCGCTTGGATTCCTGGAGGAGTTCCTGAAGGGGACATACGGAGAGGACAAGGCGCCGATCATAATTTCGGAGACGCTCCATGCCATTAGGGCCCACGAAAGCGATTGCACCCCCCTGACTGTCGAGGCGGGAATCGTCCGACTGAGCGATGCGCTCGACATGGAGCGCGGGAGGGCGAGAATTCCCTTTGAGGCCGGCTCCGTTAACATACACTCGGTCTCAGCGCTTTCGATAGAGAAGGTTGAGATAAGGGAAGGGGATGAGGAGAAGCCCTTGGCGATACACATCAGGATGACGAATTCCGCAGGCATTTTCCAGATCGACGAGCTCCTCAGGACGAAGTTGAAGGGCTCGCAGCTCGAGAACTACGTGCGCATCACCGCTGAGTTGGTGGGCCCGGAAGAGAAGATAATACAGAAGCTGCAGTTCTAGCCTTATTGCGGAGGGGCGCGCCGAGGGTCATTGTGGCCAGAGCGGCTTGAGCGACCCAGCCGACTGGACCAATCGATTCTGTTCCGCCTCACCCAATGCCCTAAAGCGCTGGCCCGCATCGAGGACCTTCGGCATGAGGCGGACATCGCCCGGCATGACGGCGGTCGTCACGTTCTGACTTAGCGTGAACCACAGGGCAAGATCGATCGACCCCTGGTCATCGAATGGCTCGTACCACGTGCGGTAGGAGTGCTGATCGGTGTGCCAACGCTCCTTGGCTATGGACTTAATCGCGATCCTGCCCACGTCCTTATCATCTGCTATCGCCAAGAGGGGTCCGTAATCGTTCTCGGGGGTCCGATGGCCACGAAGGACGAAGTTCAGTGGGAACATGACGGTATCGAAGTCGAATCGTTTGAGGGCCTCGACCTGCGTGGATGGACGGTGGCCGGTGATTCCGATGTATCGAACTAGGCCGGCATCGCGGGCCTCCGATATGGCCTCAACGGCCCCGTCTCGTCCCAGCGCAACGTCCAATTCCCTAGGTTCATCCAGCGCGTGAAGCTGGTAGAGGTCGATTTGGCGAACAGCGAGGCGTTCCAGAGAGCGATGGAGCTCGGCAGACGCTTCCTCCTTAGTCCTCCTCTCCGTCTTACATGCCAAGAAGATCTCGGCCCTGTGCTTCTTCAGGGAAGGGGCCAGCCTCGATTCGGCCTCCCCATATGATGGCGCGACATCGAAGTGATTGACGCCATTCCTTAGGGCGATCTCAACCGCTGCGTCCGCCTCATCCTGCGACGCCCTAGAAAGTGCGGCACCCCCGAATGCGATTATGCTGCTCTTATTGCCTGTGCGTCCAAGCCTTCTGCCCTGCATGCTGACAGCCATTCACGATTCGTGGAGGTCCAGTGGCCCTTAGTCTACGCCTTGCCCATCCTAGGGTCGGTTATGCGCTTGGCCTCTTTCATCTTCTTTATCTTAGAGGTCTTCTTCAGCCCGTTGATAAATGCCTCATATTCGTGCCTCTTCACCGGGATCCCGACCGGCCTTCCCCTCTTGCCGGAGAGTATGATGGCGTTGATGAATTCCACGCTCATTAGGCCTTCCACTCCAGGCGATAGAAGGGGTTCGTCGAAGAGGATGGCGCGTGCGAGATTGCGGATGATTGCACCGTGGCCGCTCTCCCTCTGCACGAGTGGGACTTCCTCTTCGTGAGCTGAGGGTTGATCCCACATCTGGGTAACCGTATCGCTGGCCTCCTGAATGGGCCTATCGAGCGCCCAGAACCTTAGCCTCCCCCCATGCAACACCAGCTTTCCCCTCTCGCCGCAAAGCTCTAGGTAACTCGTGTCCGGATAATCGGTCGTGCTTGTGTAATAATAACCCGTCGCCCCATTGCCGTAACTGAGGATAGCTGAGGCTTCGTCTTCCACTTCGATCCTGTGTCGCCTCGTGTTCGTCTTTGCCCAAACCTTCGTTGGAAGGCCACCAAGTGACATAAAGACGTCGATGAAGTGCGGGGCCTGGTTGATGAGCACGCCACCGCCCTCGCCCTTCCATGTCCCCCTCCATGGGGCCGAATCGTAGTAGGCCTGGCTCCTGAACATCGCGTCGATGCAGCAGGTCCTGTATAGACTGCCCAGCCTCCCCTCACTCACCAATCTCCTAGCCGCCTGATATACGGGTGTGCTCCTAGTCTGGTACATTACGGCGAACTTAACGCCGCTGTTATTCGCTGCCCTGACCATCTCGTCAGCCGCCTTTACGGTGACGGCAATGGGCTTCTCGGAGATAACGTGTATCTTCCTCTTCATTGCATAGATGCTGACTGGCGGGTGGTAGTAATGAGGCGTGGCCACTATGATGGCGTCAACCAACCCACTATCGATGAGGTCCTTGTAATCGGTAAAACCTCTGACGTTATACTCGCTGGCCACTCGATCGCAGACGTTCCTATCGATATCGGTAACGGCCGTCAGCTGTGCCTCCTCGATCTCCTTCATCGTGCTCGCATGTCCCGATCCCATGCCGCCAACGCCGACTATTCCAAAGCGTACTTTCTCCATTGCCATGCGACTTACGCATATGACACCTATATAGGGATATTCATGATCTGGGCCCTTACCGCTAAAGGGCCACTTCCCATTAGTGCTCGGGTAATCTTCATGATCATTTAAAGATGACACGGAAGTACGAATGGTTTGTGAATGGGCGTTAAGAGAAAATGCCACAGCTACCGCCCTGTACGATCAAGCTGGTGACTTCCTTTCAGGTCTATAGGTGCCAGACCGGCAACCCCCCCGGACGGTGTCTTCTGTTTCGCATGTGGAACTAAGCTCAACTCAAGCGGGCATGCGGAGAAGAGGGCCGGTCCGACAATACAACGTAAAGCAGAGAGGCGAGCTGAAGACCCTGCGGAAGTGGCACCCGAAGTGGCGCCTAAACCGGAGGCAAGGAGGAAGAGGCACGGAGCGGAAAAGCGCGCACCTTCGAACGGGCTCACTGTCAGGAAGTGCCCCAAAGGCGGCATGGAGAACCTATCGTTAGCCGCCTACTGCTACGAATGCAACACAGCATTATCGGGCATAGGCGGAAATGCGGTTTCAAAGGGAACTTGGTCGGGAAGGCCCTGAGGGGATCCATTGGGCCTTCACACCGAGCTGCCAGAATAGGAAGCCGAACTCGAGATAGATCGAGCTTACCTGCTGGTTTACTTAAGCCAAAGGTCGATCGGTTTCTGGACCGACGGCCTGAACGGCAACGTAACTTTCTTCCCCGTCTTCGCGGATTCGTATGCCGCCAAGATCATCTCTAGCATCGCCTTTCCATCATCTCCGGTCTCGATCGGCCTCTTGTCATTTGCGACGCAGTCCACGAAATGCGCCATCTCTTGTGGGAATCCATAGTTCCACAGTTCCTCATATATAGTGAATGTCCAGCCCTTTGTCGATGGGGCCTTCTCAACGGCATATCCATACCCTTTCTCGCTGTACGTGATTAACGCTATTCCCATGTGAAGGTAGGCATATGCCACGCCCTCGGATCCGAAGATCTCGACACGATCGTCCATGCCGCCCCTTTTAGCCCAACTATCTTCTGCCAATCCCTTCCTCTTGCCTTGGAATCTCACGATTGCTATGCTGTCGTCCTCTCCCTTTGTCAATGATCCATGGACATGGGTATCCATGTCCGCATATACGCTCTCCACAGGTGGCTTGTCGTAAAACCAACGCATGAATTCGAACGCATGGCAACCCATGTCGAACAACACCCCACCACCCGAACGACCCACATCCCAAAACCAATCAGAGTGTGGGCCGAAGTGCTTCTCACACTGCTTCACTAGGTATACCTTGCCGAGAGCCCCCTCGTCTGCAAGTTGCTTCGCCCTTACATATTTTGGGGCGAAACATAGCTCCTCGGCATACATCAGCTTTACGCCGTTTCGCCTGCAGGCATCTATCATCTGATCCGCCTCCTTAAGGTTCATGCAGAGCGGCTTTTCACAGACGACGTGTTTTCCGGCCTCAGCGGCGTCGATAGTTGCCTGCGCATGAAGGTAGTTCGGGAGGGCCAGAGTTACCATCTCGATCTCATCGAGTTTCAGCATGTCCTCGTATTTCGTGAATGCATTCGGGATGCCATATTTTTGGGCGAAGGATTTGACGTGCGCCTCCGTAGGCGAGGCCGCGGCCACGATCTTTGCGTTGGAAACGGCTTTGAGTGACTCCGCTTGGATGCTCGCTTCGAACTGAGAACCTATTATCCCAACTCCTATCTCCGTCAAGAACTCCACACCTCTCTAGGTCTCATGGTTTCGAATCAAGGCTTATTACATTTTCTGGCTACCCCTAATAACGCGGGCCAGTGGGAATCGCTTCTTCGAACTCAGCTTCGACACAATCGGGAGTGAAGTTACGAGGACCAGCATTGATGCATAGAAGGGAGCGGTCGGGCCGACCCCCTGCCAAAGGATCCCTCCTAACAGTGGCCCGGCAGTGAATCCGAACATGAGCGAGGTCTGCGCGAAGCCGGTCAGCACGCCCCTTTGGTCCTCTTCGGCAGCGTCCATCAGAAGGGACAGGCTGCTCGGCCAACTCATGCTCCACAATCCATTGATTGCCATGTAGATGAGCAGGAGAGTCGTGTAGTCGCTGGCAAGGGGCCAAAGTAAGAACATGAGTGGCAAGATGGAGAGGCACAGGATCAGGGTCCTCCTCCTGCCGTATTTTACCGGAATCCAAGCAGCAGGCAATTGGGCGATGAACATGGCAACACCTGAGCCGATCGAGAAGAAGAACCCCACATCTGTGGGCGTTGCGTTGAATAACTGTTGGACGTATAACGGAATGATGGTGCTGCTCGATCCAATTCCTAAACCCATGAGGAAGTTGAAGACGAAGAAGGGCGTTGCCGTCTTTAGACTGCGGATGCTGGGGCCCCGCTTCGTATGAGTCGTCTCCCTTTCGCGGAGCAACAGCCCTGGGAGTATCGTGATGGCCGTAATGGCCGATGCGGCGTAGAAGGAGTACGACCACCCGAAACTCTCCGCTAACATCCCTCCTATGACTGGCCCTAATACGGAGCCGATTGGCCATGAGATGTTGAACGCGCTATAAATCCTAGTCCTCCTCTCAGGCGGGCAACAATCGGCGATGAGGGCCGTCCTTGCCGGCATGAAGAGGGAGAAGCTGGCCATGTATAATGCCGCGAGCGGAATCATGTGGGACCATGATCGGGGCAACGCGTAAAGGAACAGGACGACTGTGCCCAGCACGCTGCTCATTACTATGAAGCCCTTCCTACCGTAGACATCGGAGGCCATCCCTGTGAAAGATCTGAGGAATGTGTCGACGAGATTCGCGATCGAGGCCACGAGGGATATGTCCACCACCGTTGCCCCCAGGCTCTCGAGGTAGAGAGGCCAGATGGGGCTGATCTCGCTGTTGACGATCGAGACGCCTACATTTATCGCGAATAGAAATAGGAGGTTCCTCCGCATGGCAAGTTGAGGGCTGCCTTTCTGGGCCAATATGCGACGCCGTCAAGTAAGCCCTATATTAATGCCACGGCCGCTTTTCGAATCCGTGCCATCAATGGGCGAATTGAAATGTGATCGCGTTGCCCTTTGTAAGGTCGACGCAGACGTAGATCCTGTCATCGCTCTGTAACAAGGAATTGCCCCCCAGCAATGTTCTACCGCCTTTCGATCTAACGATGGCAATGGGAGTTGGCCTCTCGCCGGATCCGTTCAGTTCAGCCACCTGAACCTCCCTTTCGCACCTAAGGCTCATCGTCAGATTCCGAAATGGAAACTGCGTATCGAGCTGGAGTTCGATTCCATTCGGCCGCTCTTTGATTTTCACATCGAGGTCCTTTATTGCAGCCGTGAGCATGGCCACCTCACTGAACTTCATCCACTGGATTCGATCGCCAAGCAATGAATTGATCCGTCGAAACACCTCACGCATCACCTTCATCCCGATCCTGGCACCGTTTGAGAAGAGCGAATTCCAATGGGTGTGAAAGGCGACATAGCTCCCCGCATCAAGCACCTCGACCAGCCGCCCTGATTTACCATCTGCCGAGACATACTTATCGGCGTAAGTCGATATGAGCTCGTCCCTCCACGCCGAGCGCACCTCAGGGGTCATCGTCTCCCAGATCCAGTCATCATTACAACTCACCATGCTCACTACAGCCTCCCCTTTCCATCTGTCCATGTACATCATCCTCGGCATTACGAACTTCGAGCTCTCCTCCGTGTGGAGGAAGTACCACGCGACCTTTCTCCCGTTAACCTTCTTCTCAGCCTCGAGGACGGCGCGGGCGTAATCGCCCTCGATCGTATGTCCGAATGCCCCCGGAGATGTGACCCCATTTGGAGCAAGGCGGGCATCTCGTAGTATCTGCAACGCTCTCGTGATGTATGGTACCAGGGTTTCGAAGTTCTGTTTCTTATGCCAGTCCTCCTGTTCTGCAGATGGGATCACGGCATTCGTCTCCAAATTTAGCGCGAGCGTGTGGGTGAGCATCTCGGCCGTAATATCGAAGTGGTCGAGCAACTTCTCCCTGACGATGCTGAGCCATTCCCTCATCTCTCCCACACTGTATCCCTCCAGCCAAGTCTCGATGCTGCCGAGGCCAGCTGGATATGGAATGACGGTGAATTTGCCCTTCACGCCATTCTCGGCCACAATTTGAGTGAACTCGACGAGGAGATCATTCGGTATGGACTTTGTCTCGCTGTAATATTCCGGAGTTGAGGGGCCCACTTGCAACCTGTAATAATAGAGGGGGTTGATGCAGGGCGTCGAATCATCGACTATAAATGAAAAGGGTGTCCTGAGGTTCGGCATCTCGAACCTGACATCGAAACTACCTGAATCCATGCACCGCCCCTGAACGGGTCCTCTAATAACACTAAGGGCTCATTATTGGGGAAAACTGCTCGAAAACGCGCGGCATTCAACGAAAAGCGAAAAGGCTTGGGCCCATTTCATGGGCATGCTTATAGGCTAAGGCGGGGGGTCCGATAGTGGCTGAAGGAGGATCGGAATTGTCATCTGAGGAGACGGGTGATAAAGGGCTAGATCTGCTGGAAGAGGAGGAGAGGAAGCTGGTGGAGGAGTTCGAACAAATCTGGAATCTAGAACGCCATCAGCAGAAGAAGCGTGGGTGGCTGTCCTCCATTAGGCCCCGTGGAGAGCTGGACATCGAGGATATTAAAAAATTCCTTTCTTTGGTGATCCTCATTACAATGATGATCGTATTGACCTACATCACCATGGTATATGTATATCATTAGCGGTAGCAGCACGCCTGCTTCGATTCGATCCCAGACTCAACGTGTCGGTTTAGTGGATTGATTCCAGCTCAGATGCCCAATATCGGCCCTTGCGCAGTCAAGTGGTCCTTGGCTGAGTAGATGATGAAGAGGGTGAATGAGAACACCAGCAGATGGATGGTCCCTTCCCAGAACACGACCCAGTTCGATTGGTACTCGACCATGTAGCCAATCCAATCATAGACGCCTCTCAGAAGGGGGTAAGCGCCAAAGGCACATAGCCAGATGAGCCTCGCGGGCATCTTCTTCTCCATGGCGTCCGAGAGCAGCCTACTTCTGAATAAGATGAGTAATGAGAAGAGGACGGTGGACATCGATATGACCGAATATGACGCGCCGATTGGGGGGATGCCGTGTATCGGGTAACCGATGCCCGCGATCAGGTAATGAACTGGGAAGAATGACGCCAAGTAAAACTCCACTGCCAACTTCCAGCTCTTCCACCGAAGACCCGTCTCGAATGCCAATCCAGCCGGCAGGAGGCCGAGGAAGAGGTTGTTGAAGAGATGTGAAAAATTAGAGTGAAGGAGGGGGCCGAGGATGAGCACCGTCATCGATCCGCCCATAGCCGAGAAGTGCTGGGCAACAAGCAGATCCAGTCCGGTACCTGCATATGTATAAAGTCCGAGCATCGAGCTGACCAATATGCAAGTTACGACGGGGAATCTTCGAATCAAAGGTGCCCCCTTTGGCCTCAATGCGATGGCCAACACCAAGAGTGAGATGGTAAGCGACAACCAGACAACGCAATCGCCCACGCGGAGCTTTTCATTCGTATAGCTATCGAACAAGGGAACCGCAACGCCAATCACGCCGAAGCGTGCGGCGTAGACGTTGCTGTACGATATTATCTCCCCAATGCGCGTCTCCGATGTCGCAGTCAGCTGGGCATATATAGATGCGTTAACGACCGTTTTGACATCGAATCTCATCGGCTTCATGACATTGTATAATGGCTCCGAAAGCGCGATCTTCGCCAGATCGATGGCGACGAGCACCCCTGAGGATTTTCCATGAATGGTGACGCTCTCCGTTGAGACATCGACTTGAATGGCATCGGTGGCATTGAATGTAGGCACCGCGGTCAACGCATTGAAGCCGGGAGGGAGTTCGATCTCGATCATCATGGGGGTTCCAGGAGCATCTGTCACGACGGTCAGGCTCAACGTGCCTTCCCCTGTGCCCCATCCAGTAGACAGTACAAAATACAGGGAGGTGAAGGTGAGGACGAACAGCATGAGGCCGATCGCGTCCCTTCTCCCAACGTGCTGCCCCAGGCGGATTAAGTAGTTCAGTTTGTCGTCGGTCCCCATGCTGTGGAGGCGCTAGTATAAGTCCTTGCCGAAGACCACGTGCGTTCCGTGTATTCCCATCGCCGATGTCCACTCCCCCCATCGGACATCGACAAAGATCGGTAGTCGGCGGTCCTTTCGTTATCATCCAACCAAGGCGATGGCCCTGACCCAAGAGGAGTCGAGACCTCTTACCCTGAGCGGAAGTGCGATGAAGAAGAATCTCTTGCCCGTCAAAACGTCGAGATTGCTCAGCCCCTCTATGATCGGGATGTCGTTCCTCAGCAGGAGATCGTGGGTGGCCATCGAGCCCGGGGCTTCAACGCCTATTGAATCGTCGACCCCCACCATCTTAACGCGCTCCTTCAGCAACCATTCCGCCGCCTCAACGCTGATGAAGGGCCTCTCTTCGCCGCTCCATCCGCTCCACATCAGCACGATGTCACCTTTCCTGACGCCCGCGTCCCCCAGGTCAATTGGGGTGATTGGTTGCGCGCGCTTCGGCCTCAGGTTCACGGCCACGCCCTCTCCCATAAAGATCTCCAACGGGAGAGAGGCAACGTCCTTACCATTTTCCAGATAGTGCGAGGGGCATTCGACATGCGTCCCTACATGGGTTTCCGTCTCAACCCAGTTCATGTACGTGTTATCGGCAGCATAGATGAATCGATTCACCTCAAACCTCCTTCTCGCAGAACCGTGCAGATACCGCTCCCCTCTCCTTATTCCCGGTATGATCTCCGCACTGAGGTCGACGACACGGTACTTAGAAAGGTCGATGGTCATGCTATCACCATGCGTGGGGGTCAATTTAAGGCCTATCTGCTTTATGCTCCGCGATGTTCGGGCCCCATCGATCTTGTCCCATCACTTGATGCCAGCAGGATTGAGTGCCTTCGACAGGTAATCCATGACTTCTTCGTCCGACAGGTCATGCCACTCCATATATGCGTCCGCCACAGCGAACATGGGCCCCCCTCTGATGTTCGGGCAAATCAGTTCTTCGACGCCATCCGCTATAAGTTCCACCGCAGCGCTCGACGCCGTGGGGACTGCCACAGTGATCCCCTTGGGGGATCTCCTCCGAATGGACCTCGCTGCAGCCAGCATCGTGAACCCAGAGGCCAGGCCATCGTCGACCACGATCACAGTCCGGCCATTCAGGTTCGGGAATGGCCTATCCCCCCTGAACTTCCTAAGCCTCGCATGGACGACCTCCTGGGTCCGACTGATGCATTGCCCCACGACCTCTGACGGCAATCGCAGGCCCTCCACAAGCTGGTCGTTGAGGATAACGTCGCCTTCCCAGGTCACGGCCCCGAATCCCGCCTCGGTGTTCCATGGGATCTGGATCTTCCTCACGACGGCGATGTCAAAAGCAAGATCGAGTACCTTTGCGATCGTGTAGCCAATCGGCACGCCGCCAGATGGTATCGCGAGGAGCAGAGCACGCACATCCACATGTGCCGAGAGTTTTTCCGCGAGGAGTTCGGCCGCCTGCAACCTATCCCTGAACACGCGCCTCCTGTCCCTGAAGCCGGGCTCCTCCACGATCTTGGCATTCATGTGAGGCGCAGATCACGCCCGGTAGAATGACTCCAATGCCCGAGGGATGCCCTCGAACTTCCTGAAGAGCCTTTCATACGGTGCCCGATTCTTACTTGGCCCGAATTGCCTCTCATCGAAAATCACTGACCTCTCCGCCTCCCCCATAGAACCGTATCGACCGATCCCCACCAGCGCCGTCAGAGCCGCCCCGAGGACAGTGGCCTCCTTTTGGGCCGTGACGCTGACAGGGAGGCCCGTCACATCTGCCCGGATCTGGTTCCAGAGATCGTTCCTCGATCCGCCCCCGACAACTCGAATGCCCCTGGCCTTGAAGCCCGTAGCCTCCCTCAAAGTACCGAGTGCAAGTCTTAATTGGAATGACAGCCCCTCGAGGGCAGCACGATAGACGTGCGCTCGAGATGTTTGAAGGCCTAGGCCGAGCACGGTTCCCCTCGTTCTGAACCTCCGCATGGGCCCGCTATCGGGCACGAAGCTCGGGATGATCGTGATGCCTTCGGATCCAACGGGCACCCGGGATGCCTCCCTGATCATCGAGCCATAGCCCCCGCCCTCCAGATTTGGGTAGAATCTCCCCCTCATCCACTCAAGTACCGCCGATCCCATCATCAGGAGCTGCGGATCCCACAGGCCAGGTTGTGCGTCCGCCTCGTTTATGATGCCTCCCCTGAATCCCGTCGTCTCGGGCCTAAATCTGGGAAGGCGAACCTCCAAGATCTCCCATGTGCCGCTCGATAATACCGCCTCACCGGGCTTCGCACCTGAGCCGAGGAGCGCGAACTGCGTGTCGTGCCCAGAGGCGACGACCGGCGTACCGCGCCTCAGATTGCAGAGTCGACCGGCATGCGCCGATACCTCACCGATGACGTCACCTGGTTCGCACCAGCGTGGGAAGGCGCTGTGATCCATGTCGGCCAGTCCCAAAAGCCTTTCGGACCAGTCACGCCTACGGAGGTCCATCGCCATGGTCGTCGAGGCGCTGGTCGGCTCTATGTGGAACTCGCCCGTTAGTTTGAAGGCAAGGAGGCCCGCCATCATCAACCAGGCATGGGCCCTATCAAGGGCGTCTGGCACGTTCCGCCTCAGCCACATCATCTTCAGTAGCGTGTTGAACGAGATCACCTGGTAACCCGTTATCTTATAGAGCTCCCAGGGAGAGATCTCGCTAGAGATCGCCTCTCCAATGCAGTTGGTCCTCGGACATTGCCACGATATCGGGGGGTATGTCGGCGTGCCGTCAATTGAGACGGGCGCCCCGTCAGCGCCCCAGGTCGTAATCGTGACGGCCCTGATCCTGTCAGCCCCGACGCCATGGGTGACTTCTCTTGCTGTCTCCGTGATCTTCTTCCATATTTCCCCAAGGTCCCAGATCAACCACTCGGCCCTTCCGCCAGGCTGCCTTGCAGGACCATTAGTTCTGCTTGCACTGGCGACGAGCTCGCCCCTGGTGCCGACTGCAACGGCACGGATGTTCGTTGAACCGCAATCGATTACTAGGACGAGGTCGTCCTGCATCTTATACCCGTGTCCCTTCTGCAGATGTTGGCTAAAGGCTTTCTTGCAGCCCGAACGGTGGCATCGGTAAGCCCTGACACGATGACGGCTGTGCGTCGTTCAACCGGAGCCGGTTCTGTCGGAACTACTTCGGTGCCATCCTGATTGGTTCAGCCGTCCTCGCATCCGCGAAGATCCTCACCGTCTCCTTCGGATTCGGATGTTCCTGTACATAAGTCACTGGCCTGTCGAGCGTCGGCGGATGCATGCAGGCAATCCTGAAACTCGCGAGCTGCCAATTGAGGTCCCCGCCGTCGCAGTAGAGCTCTATCCTCTTCGCTTCCAGTATGGGCCTCATGCCGATCGTCACGGCCATTGGAGGGAGCCCATAGGGATTGCCGCCAATGCCGCACAGGCTGTTAATGACAAAGGTATCTGGGTTCAGTGCGACGACCCTCGTCTTTGACCTCTTGAACTCCTCTGGCGTGAGCCTGACGAAATACGTGTCCACGGGTTCGTTGAAGGCTATGTGCCCATGATAGCCTATGCCGCCATATGCGACGTCTATTCCGCCCAGCCCCTCGATCTCCTCCTCTAGGGCATCTGGCCTGAAGGGATCTGGGAACCACGTCTGTTCCTTCGGGATCCTGAGATCCTGGTCGATCAAGCTGAATAAGTTCTTCCTCATGTATGCCTTGAAGCTCATCGGGTTTTCCTCCGGAACGGGCCTCCCCTGCCAGTCAAGGTACTCATCCATGTTGAAGGTCCAAACCCTCTTCCAGCTTATCCTCTCCCTGTTCGTGATGTCGGCGAGCATCGGGTATTGGGGCGTTGGCCCAACGGGGAGGACGATCTTGGTCTCCTTGCCCCTGCCGTTGTTCCTCTTTATCTCCTCCGCTATGGAACTCGCGAAGGCCTCATAGAGCGTCTTCGTGTCCGGGAGTATGACCACCTTGACTGGACTCCAATCATCTATCTCCGCCGCTGGCATCGACAATAGCCCCTCCAATTCCTCTCCACTTAAGACGACCCTCTGGGTTATGCCCCTAAATCTCGGCATCCTTTCTCTTTCTCCTGACCCAGAGGAGTCCACTTTATCGTCTTATAGAGCCTTTCCCTACCTAATGGGCCTAAAACGGGGCGCGTCTCGGTGGGGAACGATGCCTCCTGTATATGAGCAGTCGGTGAACAAAAATAGCCGATGGGGGAACCCCCAAAGATAGGGAACGCCTGATTCAGAATAGATCGTCGAGAGACGTTACCCCTCTCCCTTGGATCGACAACGTCCTCTCCTTGTCCCTTATCTCACCTGCGATTTCCTCGATGCCCCTCTCCTCGACTCGGTACCTATCCAATCCTTCCTGTAAAAAGTCGTAGTACGTCTCAAGGACGTATTCACCGTCGTCCTTGAGGTCGTCGATCCTCTCAGCCCCGAGAACCATGATCGAGGCCCTCAGCTCTCCCTGAATCAAGGACTCTTGATCCTTGAAGAATTTCTTCACGTCCGCGCCCTTCATCGCCCTGAATATCAGGCTGTCGACTGGTGACCCATTCCGGAGCCTATCGACCCTGATCTCCTTTGAGCTCGGTCTCGTGAGCACTATGATGCTCATTCAAGCTTCACGCAACATTATCCTCCTGCCCTTTTTGGCTTTCCTAGAAGACTGAAACGCGTTTTTACCCAAGAAAGATTTAGTCGCCTAAAATGTCGTGTCGCAGGCCGTCATATTCCATATGGGAAATGATGACGCTCAAGTTTGTTAATCCATCCGAGACGCTCCTAGCAGATCCTCGATGACGTAGTCGACGGTCCCATCTTTCGCTTCGGCCCTTAAGAGTTGCCCATTTTTTATGGGCAACCATCCGTCATTACGGGTGAGAGCCTCGGATGCGATTACCAATGGTATGCCTGGGAGGTAGCTCATCTGGAAGACAGGCCGATCCCTAATGCAGATCGATGTAGACCTCTCATCCTCTTTGGCGTATCTGCAGTACGCGTAGAGCCTCCTCCCGTCGGAGAAGATCACGTTCAGGCCAACGTATGGCCTCTTCTTATCCGGATGTCTGGAGGAACACTTGTCCCAAAGATCCCGAAGGGTGTCCTCGAAATCGAGGAGGGCGACCGATACGTTCCTTCCTGCCTCCAACTCCTTGACGAGGAACCAGAAATAGATCTCGCTGTCGTTAATCCCCTTGACCATCGCCTTATAATCCCCGAGGAGTTCGGCTACCTCGTCTGGAAGGTTGACCGTGCCGTTATGCGCGAAGAGGAATCGCCCGTGGTGGAATGGCTGTGAGTTCTCGGGTGAAATTAAACGCTCCCTTGGCAGACCGCGGGGGTTGCTGGCCGCCCTTATGTGAGAGATGACGATCCTCGAGCTGGCGGCCAAGGAAACGGACCTATACCTCTCGGCCTCCGAGTGGACTGGTTTCTCGCTCTTCACAACGCTCGGCAGATCATGCGCGTAATATCCGATCCCCCATCCGTCGCTCTGGAGTCTATCGGGGTCGATCCTGCTCTGCACGAGCATCGAGCACTCCACATCGACGAGGTACTTCGCTGCGTTCGTTGGCGCATTTGAGATCATCCCGAACAGGCGGCACATTCCCGGTCGCAGGGAGCACTGGGATTGCGATCTCTATATGATTCTTGCGCTCCTCACGCAAGCGCGCATAGAGCGTCATGCGCATATGATCTTGCCTATAGTTTGTGGCAAAAGAACGGTCCACATCGATAACCGTTATAAGAAACGGCACCAGGATCATTTGCAGATTCGAACGTGAAGGTGTTCATCTCAGTTGACCTTGAGGGCGTGGCCGGCATAGTTCAATGGGATCCCGCTGACAGGCAGCGAGAGCGCGAATTCATCACGGCTGAGGCAAATGCAGCAATAGCTGGCGCATACGATGGCGGTGCAATGCAAGTCCTTGTGACCGAGGCTCATGGGAACATGCGTAACATTATACCCGAGGGCGTCGATGAACGCGCGATATTCTTGAGCGGCCAACCGAAGCCCATGAACCACATGGCGGGCATCGATAGGACATTCAAGGCAGCCCTTTTCATAGGTTATCACTCGAAGGCGGGGACCCTTCGTGGCGTCATGGCCCACACATATACTGGGAGCATATACTCGCTAAAGTTCAACGGCCTAGAAGTCGGCGAGATAGGGGCCGATGCGGCGATGGCCGGGCATTTCGGCGTGCCCGTCATCTTGGTTACTGGTGACAGAGCTGCCTGCCTTGAGGCGAGGGGCCTATTGGGGGAGATCGAGACCGTCGTCGTTAAGGAGGGGCTCAGTCGTTCATCAGCGACATGCGTCCAGCCTTCACAGGCCATAAAACTCATACACGAGGCCACTGAGAGGACTTTAAGGTCTTCCGCCAATGGTTCAACAGCGAAGCCCTTCACAATAGAGCCGCCGGTTAGGACTGAGGTGACATTCACCGATCCGTCTTATGCGGACTGCGTATCGGACATGCCCTTCGTGGAGAGGGTTGATGGGAGGACGATCACCTATAAGTCGGCCGACATAATCCAGGCCTTTGAGCTCTTTAACGCCATCCAGTTCCTGGCTGGGGTTGTCAGATGATGCCGTAAGGGTCGACTGGCCCCCCTCTCGATAATGATTCTCTTGATCTTATCATTCTTCCCAACCTTACAGATCGTACACGCCGAAGGATGGCTCTCCGGTTGGGACAAGAGAGTGAAATTAATAATCGACCTGTTCGACATAAGTTCAGATCTATCAAACTTCCCAGTCCTCGTCTATCTCAGCACATCATCGGGTCGAGGTCCCGATGACATCTCCCTCGTCTTCGACGAGATCCAGAACAGTGCGAACAGGAAGAAGATCGCAGTCACGACAAGTGACGGCACAACCCAGTGCTATGTCGAGATAGAGAGATGGGATTAGGCCGGCGAGAAGGCGTGGCTCTGGGCGAAGGTTCCGAGCGTGAGCGGCTCCGCCTACACGATCCTCTACCTCTATTTTGACAAGGACCACGCCGACAATACCGCCTATGTGGGATATACGGGCTCAAAACCAGCCCACACCTTCCACAAGGGGGTATGGCATCTCAGCGATGGCGGCCAACGCTCGCGCTGATAGCGTGCATCCCGATCTTTTTTGCAGCGAGGAAGCGAGCCAAGGCATGGCCACCTTGTGATGACATCGTCGAAATATGGTTCACTGTAACTATCTATATTCCCGGTCTTATCGCACATTTTATATCTCAAATGGCGATTGTTATGTGAGTGTTTGGAATGGCGGTTGGCAGATTTCAGGTAATGGCGACGCTTCAAGCGGCAAGGGCCTATGCACTCGGCCTGCCGCTCGAACGTGCCATGAGCTGGGGGCTGAACAGGGCCATCTTCTACGCGGCTGCGAAGCGGGGATTCATCGGTGCCAAGGCACATCCGAAGAGGGACTCCGCTGAGATAGCGAAGAAGCCAACGGAGGAGAAACCCGACGCCTATTTCCTTGGGGACGAGATGGCATACAAGGCCAAGCGGGGAAGGCGAACGTACTTCGCGATCGGCGGGGAGGCTCAGACGGGGGAGGACCTCGTTAGGCAGATCGAGTCCAGATTCGGCAAGAGATTCGAAGATGCATGGAGAGAGGCACTGGGCATAATCGAGGGGTTCGACAGGGAGACGCTCCTCTCGCAGCGCGCATTTTACGATCAGGTCTATAGGCCGAGAAGGGATGAACTCGCAGGCAAATGGACTGAACTTGCTGCAAAGAGAACATGACCGCAGTGACCATCGCATCCATCGGATCAAGGGCACCATGCGTATATAGTGCGCGCCCTAATCCGGAGTAGATGAATGCGAATGCAGGTTGGAACGGCTTCGGCCGAGAACGCCGGAAAGAGCATCGGACATGTGGCGATAGATTTGTCTGACGGGAGAAGGGTCAAGATCCCGGTGGGCATCATCCGCGGCGCTGCGAAAGGCCCCGTACTCTACGCTCAAGCAGGACAGCATGGCATGGAGCTTAACGGCGTGGTCGCGATAGCCGAGACCCTCAAGCAGTTGAGGCCCGACTTCCTAGCCGGGACATTCATCGGCGTCCCGATTGCGAATCCCCTCGCACTGATGCAGAGGAGGCCCCACTTTGGCCTCGGGCCAGAGGAGCCCTACGGGAACCGCCCGCATCTCAACATGAACCGGCTCTGGCCTGGCAACCCTAGTGGCTCCGAGGCCCAGAGGATGGCCAATGGGCTTTGGGACCAGGCGATAGTCAAGGCCGATTGCGTCATCGACCTCCACTCGTACGAGAGGTGGAGCGCATCCTGCACGATATCGAGCGAAAGGAGTGATTCGCTGGATGTGGCAAAGGCGTTCGGCCTGAGATTCATCTCAATTGGGGCAGAGAGGATCGAAGAGGGTAAACTGATAATTGAAAGGTGGAAGATGGTCACGGATGCCGCAGAGGAGATTGGCATGCCGGCGATCGCGGCCGAGATAGCGGGCCAGTGGGATATCTACCGGAAGAGCGTCAATGAAGGGATCAGGGGGATTAACAACGTCATGAAGAAGCTCGGAATGCTGAGTGGGGAGCCCATAACGCCCCCCGACTATGTGCGACTTGGCAAGGATCCGAGCAGGAAGGCCTTCACGGACAGGGACGGACTCCTCATGGCGTCCGCCGATCCAGGAGATGAGGTGGAGGGTGATCAGATCATCGCAAGAGTCCTAGACGTCCTGACGCTCGATGAAGTCGATGTGAGGTCACCTGCCCGTGGGATCGTCTACCACCTTGGGCCATCTGGCCCCAATAGGGACGTACGGCTTCCCGAGATGCACCCATTATTGGAAAAGGGCGCCGAAGTCGCCGTCATTTACGAGAGATAGCGTTACCTCAAACATGGGCCTGCATGCGTGCACCACCATCTACCGCCAGAGGGATTCAGCCTAATCGCAATCAAAGTCTATGTAACGGCAATGGTAGGCACCTGGTGAAAGCCTCAAAATGGGCACATTCGGCCGTCTCTTCGGCTACATGTCAAGGCATCGGCTGCGGATGACAGTGGTATTCCTGGGCATCGTCTTGGTGACGGCCCTCAACCTTGTAGGTCCATGGATCATGAAGGCCATGATAGACGCCTACACCGAACTGTTGATACAGAAGGCTTTGGGGAGGATTTTAAGCGAGAGGACGTCGATAGTTATAGCGCAAAGGCCCTCTACGATCAGGAACGCCAACAGGATAGTCGTCATCGACAAGGGCAGGATAATGCAAGAAGGATCGCACGACGAACTAATCGAGGCAGGGGGGTTGTACGCCCACCTCTACGAGATGCAGTTTTCGGAGCTAATTCCTGCTAAAATATAACGCCATTTCACCCCCGACCACATTATATCTAGGCAACTGGATGCTGTCGGGCCTTTCTCACATCAATGATGGTAACATGGAGATATAAGTATTCATACTGTCTAAGATAATTTTGACCTTAAAAGGGCATGGCTGAGATAATACTGGCCTAAAAAATCTAAAAAGGCCCAGATAAACCTGTTTTCCCACTTTCCTTCTTAACCAAATAGTCTTGGATGAGTTTCTCTAGCCAATCCTTCTTATATTGAGGCAAAGAATCTGTTGCTATTGTGGGATACCCGAGAAGCTCCTTCGCCTGATCGGCCAACGATTTAAAAGCTGATGGGAGTATCAATTCTCTATAGGGGTACACAAACCCTCCTTTCTTAACAATTTGAGTGAATATGGTATCCTTATCCACGTATCTTGCAATGATAAAAGGCACAACGTTAAGATCCTTGGCGTACTTAACTTTTTGTGACACTTTATCCCTAGTCGCCCACTCATATCTTATCCAGTTCTTGACATCAACACCTAGCGTCAGGCTCCCCCTCTCCATAATAAAATCGAGATTCCCAAGTTCCTTACCAGGAATACCTCTAACCCTGCTCCCGCGAAATTCGGAAACATCCTCGCCAAGACACGTGAATCCCTTCTCCTCTAAAGCTCCAAGAAAAAGGCGTTCTGCATGATAACCAGCTGGCGAAGCGCCAGTCAAGAGACCATTAACATAAGCCGCGATTTCCCGCTTCCTAGAAAGAACTTCTCTTATTTCGGAATATGTAGTGCCAGAAACCGTAAAGAAATACATAGGCTCTGATATTCCAACAAGTTTTCGTCTGCCTGGAAAACCGGAGTGACTTATTCGATTTTCTTTAAGGAGAAGGTTTAGCGCACGACCGACTACCCATGGGAAGAATTCGTTTTCGAGTCGCACTTTAATTTCTCTATCAGTTACAACTCTTACCTCGCCTATGATATCATAAACTCTTTCCTTAACAGAGGGCATATCGTAGCTAACTGCGCGCTTGCCTTTACCAACGTTAGTCGGCACTGGAATATACCCTCTTGCCGTACTTGCATTCTTGCTATATGAGGGATATTAATCCTCTGTAGTGGCTATTATTTCCGTGCATTGGCGGAAGTAAGGCAGGCGGGTGTGCCCTTTTATGTCTGACCTGCCAAGAATGCGGAAAGGTGGCAATGCGCAACGCACGAATCTGGTCCTCTGGTCGGTTGCCCTAAATGCCTCCCGTCGCCGAGGGTGCTGGAGAAGTAGAAGAGAGCGTGATTAGGACTTTAGCCTTAATACTCCTTCTGGGAATAAGGAGAAAGTAAGCCTAGGAAATCTGTAGAAGTTCCCCCGTGACTCCATCGATTAGCTCAACGCGTTTCGATCCATCCTGCCTAGCCAATGAGCAGATATAAAATGGGTAATAGACTGTCTCAACTTGCTTTATATCCACACCTTCCCAGACGGTCTCCAGCATTTTTCTGGCGTGGTTAGCCTCAATATGAGGAGGCATTAGTTCGAACTCCCCTCTCTTAAAGCTCTGAATCTGATAGACTTCGGATATGGAACGTAAGATTCGAGGATCTGGAAATTGGAATTTCAGCTTGTAGATCGTCCTCCTGCCGCTCTTCCCTTGTTCCACTACCCCCTTACCAACAAGATTACGCAAGATCCTTTGTGACTTTCCTTGGGTGAATCCAAGCGCCATGACGTTGTCCAAGGCGAACCACGAGTCTCTGACAACCCTTATGACCCTAGCTTCGTCGGCATCAAGCAAGGTTAGGTAGGGGTATGGGTAGGTAATTCCCCCTTCCGTGAGTACAGCAATCTTTCCATTTGTGGCATCAACAGATGTCGTGACGGCGATAACCTTCCTAATCCGCTCCTTCTTGAGCAACCCCCTCTTTTCTTCTTCGCGAACTACCGTCTCCAATCTAAAATCGTAGTAAGGCCGGAAGACCAACGTGATATTTTCTATCTCTTCTATTACTTTGCCGACTCCTAAGAAGCCCCCCTTAGCTCTCTCCTCAATTATTTTGGACATTATCCCGTGTGCCGCGTCGCGATCCATCTTTGTAAGAACCGCTTTCTCCTCAGGAATTAATTCCGCTTTCGCCCCCATCCCCATATCGGTGATCTCGACTTCTCCCAAGAGCCTTACGAGATGGTCTCTTTCCCAAAGCTCTATATTGTGGCCCTCAGCAGTTTTCAATGCGCCAGTAGTAAAGTAGCTGGTCGTTGCTATTATCCCCTTGTCCGCGCCTATGTCATCAACTATCTGTATCAGCTTCATCACTCTGTCCTTATCGATAGGTGCGTCATGGCGCTTGGCCTCTATTACGATTCTTGAAACATGGAGAGGGCATTTGTATTCCGCCAGTACGTCTACCTGATGCTCGGCTCCCGATCTACCAGCTTTCTTCACGTTATGGCTTACGTTATACCCTTTTGCCCTAAACAGCTCGTACAGCGTTAGCTCCAAGGCCAACCCCCTATCGTGATGCGTCAAGGCCCTAGAGGCATCAGATATCCGTTGGGGAATGATACTTGGTTCTACCTCCGCACCCTCTTGCATTTCTCTTTCGGGTAACGGCGAAATGTCAGATTGCATCTCGACTGGCAATCTCTCACCGCATGATTCGCAGAACCTTGTAGATGCGGATACTGGCCTTCCGCAATTGGGGCAGAAAGGCAATCCTCGTTCTACCTTCTGGAAGATAATTGGTGTATTTGACTTATATCTTTTTACAGAAAGAGGGTCGGTTCAAGAGCTAACTTAGCGCTGTGCACGTGTATAGCGCCCCCGCCTCACATTCAGGGAAAGATCATACCAAACCCTTCCTTCTGTTGATGTTCTTCCATTTTTTATATCCCTTGCATCCCCATTCTATGCATTCTCTCTCATTTTTAGTGACGTAATCTCTTCTCAGGTAAGGGAACTCTCTACAAGTATTTGGTTTGGTTTCGTGGATTGCACAAATATATCCGAGCCTATTCCTAGCCTTCTTGAGAAATGGACACCTAGTTCCTCCCAGAAACTTGTCAATAAATTCAACTCGGTAGGCAGGATCTGACCAACAGAAAACAAACTTTCCTTTCTTCTGACAGCGTGGACATTTTTCACCTACCTGTGATCCCCAGACTTCATTGCAATCCTCGCATGAATATCTCACAGGAAATATCTTACTCAATATGTCAAATCGCTGCTGCTTCAGCCACCTATTGATATCATTGTTGCCTATATCGGGATCTGGGCTGACCTCCAAACAGCATCTACCACAGCGTTCGCATTGAAACTTCATTCGTTTTTTACTGCACATCTATGGATAGCCCCCTAGACAATCCCTGCATCGTCGCCCTCGCGCTTCTTGCCGAACGTCACGCGGATAGTCGTCGAAGCGCCCTCGCCGAATTCCTTGGACCAAGGCGCGAAGACAAGGATTATCGGCTGGCCCGTACGCTCCAGCGTCCGCAGTCGCCACCAATCCTTTTTACTCAATCGGACTACGAATGTCCTGGCCAGCTCCTCGGCCTCCCTCTCGCTCATGTTCGCCCATCCAATATTTTTAGTATTTCCGGGTCGGCCTCGGGGGCGCGGCCCCTGATTTCCCACCTCTTGCGGCGGGAAGTCAGCATGATTCTTTTCCGCTTTTGGGCCAAGTATGCCTGATACTCAGCGCATTCCCTGCCCTCAAACCGCGGGCACGTGGCGCAGGACCGCGGACCCCTGACCCGGCCACCGTCGGGGCAATGCGTCCCGGGGCGACTCAAGGCCTCACCATTCCCGCCCGCCCCCCGCGACGCATTTGGCGCAACCATATTTCTGGTCCAGCAGCCTGCCGATCTGATCGCCGGGCATGATCCTGCCGCCGCACCCGGGGCAGCGCGTCTCGTAGCGGGCGCGCATTAACGACTTGGCGGGGCGCGGTTTGGGCGGCGGAAGGTTCGACGGTTTGTTTACCGCTCATGCTTCCGGCCCCCTCTCGTGGGCCGTCTCCAAATGTAGCCGCAATAGGTCCGGCCCGCCCGTAGTTATACCACAAAGGGGGCAAACCTCCCCTACATGTGCAGTAACCGGGTCGTCCCCGAGGTCCTCCGCCGTAACCTTTACAACATTTACATCAAATATACAGGGCGTATATGGTATTTGGGTATCACTACTATAGCATAATCCATGTTTTACGATTTTTGTATCCGCATTCTTGACGTAATTGTTGTAAACGTCAGGTAGTGGGTAGGCGTCAGGTATGGTCAGCTTCTCGGCCCAAGTCGAGGGGTCAATCTGCGAGACGTTGAGCGTGTAGACGTTTTTCCCTTTCTCAAGCGACTTGTCAACCCATCCCGCGTCGACCAGTGGGTCCATGTAATAATTGACCATACGACCTGAGAGCGGCCTATGGCGGACTTTGTAGTAATTCGTCCTGATCTGCTCGACCGTGAACCCGAGCCCGCCGAGCGGCTGGAGTGCCTCCTCGAAAAATTCTATCGTGGCCTTGCTCAACCCGGTCGTAGTTGTCTCGATCGCATACGCAAACAACTTCTTTGCCGCCTCGAAGTCTTCCCGTTCCGCGACGATCGCGGACATTCCCGTTTTAACATCCGTAATTATCCAGCGCCTCCCCACGTTAAGGAACGCGTGGGCCTTTATGAGATTAAACAGCTTGGAGTAGTCTCGCATCAGGCGGCCTTCATTGCGGGGGAACTTCCGCTCGATTTCCTTGGCATATGGGACAATGAAGTCGAACCGATATTGCTTGGTCTGGTCCTTCAAGTCGGCGATGAATGCCTTTAATGCGTCGCCCTTGGGGTCCGCCTTCTCGAACGGGTCCAGCGCACGGTCCGATATTTTTTCTATGGCCTTGCCAAACTTCTCCTCGCTCGACTCCGGCGAGACGGTGAACGATCTCGTGATATGTTCGTCGATCACGAATGGGCTTGCAGTCGCGAATATGAAGCTGGGCCATCCCCTGACGACCGTCTCCATGGTTCTCAGTGAACCCGATTTTGTTTTGTTCGTGATCTTATAGACTATCTCCTTTTTATCATGGCTCAGGATGGGCCTCAGCATCTCCAGCGTTTCCTTATGCGGGGAATCGATGAATACGAGTATTTTCCCCGTCAGGTCCACAATAAACCGGCCGTAGCGGAATGCGAATTTCTCCCCAGCGACGAAACACTCGTCCGCCTTGTCGGTCTTGACCTTGGGATCGTTGTCGCTCGCCCAAGGGCAGTTGATGGACCTGAATTTAGCACAATGCCCGCATACGGCCCGCCTCCACGCCTGCGGGTCTGGCTCCAGTTCACCGCGCCCGTGGACCAGCGCCGTTGGCGACATGCCACCCAAAATCCAAACATCATCTGGAGGGAACAGATTTGTTACTTCGATTGCGTTGAATGTCTTGCCTATGCTCGACGGCCCCTTTAGGTTGAGGCTCAAGCTCCAGTCCTTGGTATAGCTACTCAGGGCCACTAGGAATGTGAGCATCTTCGCGTCGTCGTCGCCCTTGATCCTTTCGTCCAATACTTTTTTAACCAAATCGATGGGTCGCTTAGATGCTTGGACTGCGACCGTCTCGCTCATGCAGACCACCCCGAGTGGCAAACCGCCACGTGGCCCGAATAATTATCGGCCAACAGCCATTCGTCACAACTTACACATAAAACTTTGAACAGGACGGGATATCGCGGTTGCCACAGGGCGACTTTGTAATATCTGGCCGTCGCCTCCTGCTCGCTCAGGTTGAGGCCGGAAACGGAGGCGAGTAGCTGGTCGACGGTCGTCATGTCGCGGGCACCTCACGTCCCTCCAATAGCGCGGAAATGATCCTAGACCGCACCGCGACCGACATCTCGTGTCGTTTGCCCAAATGCGCGCTCAGTTGCGACGCTGTAAACTCGCGAACAAATCGGCCGGGCCGGTATTTTGAGCAGACTGGGCACTTAAGCCGTTGCTCACCCGGGTTGTAAGTCTCCATCTCGCCGTAATTCCTGTCTATAACGGGGATTTTGGAGACTTATAAATATTGTGGTGGCGGGAAAGGTGGTAGATTTAAGCATGTCGGGCAGGCCCGCGGGCACCGAAACGGCCAGCTTCACCACTATTTGTTAAAAATTACCCACCCCCGAAAAGAGGAATTACGGCTTTTTGGGGGCACCTAGCCGCGGACGCGGACAGGTTTAGGGTGCCATTATTAATGTGGCCAACCATATATTTAGTTTTGCCCGAGGCTCCGGGCACGCTGGGCAAGGGCCGTACAGATACCTTTTCAGGTCCTGCCCAAGTTTGGGCAACAAGTATAATTATGCTTGGGCTGCCCGTTTTCTCGGGAGAGGAGTCAAATTGTCAGAGAACTTGGACGGTTTGCGCGAGGAGATTCGCGGCATAATAAGCACCGGGGGCAAGGCGGACGTTGCCCAGTTGGCAAGCAAATACAATGTCCCGATGCCGAGGGCCAAGGCAATTCTCGGCGGAATGACCAAGGCGGCCTCAAAACCCGCCCAGTCTAACACGCCGAACAAAACATATCTCAACCAGTCGGCCGAGCCCGTGAACCCGGTCCAATTCCTCAGCCCCGAGGACGAAGCTGCGATCGCGCAGGAGGTCGAGAGGTACAGGACGGGGGTCCAGCTCCCGAGCGGAATGTACGTGCCCGACGATATAATCGCGGACATCAGGTCGGGACTGAAGGGCGAGAAACTTACACTGTTCGACAAATGGATTGACCTGGCGCGGAAGCGCGCTGCACTACAGCCGCAGGGCCAACCCGGGGCCGCTGGGCCACCACTGACCTTGGAACAGGAAATCGAGCGCGAGTTGGACCTGGAGGACAGGTTGGTCAATCGATATGAGTTGAAAGAAGATATCAAGGCGGCGAGGGAGTATGCGCGCATCAGGGCGCGCCAGAAATACGGACTGCCCGTCAACGTGCCGGGTCAGGTCCAGCACTCGGCCGAGGTCGAGGTCCTGAAGACTGAATTACGGGAGACTAAAGATAAGCTCACCTACACCCAATTCGTCGGCTACATAGACCGGAAACTCGCCGATGTTGAGCGCAAGATCGACGACGCCAAAAAAAGCGGGAGCGGCACCGACTTGGAAAGGTTTGTTAACCAATGGCGCGCGTTCAAGGAGGTCAAGGACGAGATATCGCCTACCCCGGGATCGGGCGAGGACGGTTTCTCCAAGGCATTTGGGAAATCATTGGGGACGGAGGCGGGCTCTGCGCTCGGGAGGCTCGCCGGAAAAATCGAGCCGCTACTGGACCAATACGCGAGCCAGTTAAACGTGGGCCAGCCTAATTATCATCCGCCACCGGCGAATTTACCGACGGCCCAATGCCCGTCATGCGGTTTCGGCGCGCCCATCTCGCCATCGCAGGCTGGGACAGAATTAACGTGCCCCAAATGCCAAACACATTTCACGCCGTCGGGAGCGGCCACACAAACAAACCCTAGTGCGGTGGTGGCGAATCCGGGGCTGAAAAACGTCGTCCCCATGACGATGAACCAGTCAGCATTGGCGCAACAACAACACAAGGAGGAGGCGGAGGCCCGTCTTGAACAGGCCAAAAATCTGCAAAGGATAAGACAAAACCCCTCCGATTATTCGTTGACTGACGCGCAGATCGCGGCCGAGGTCGAGGAGAAGCTCGGCGGGGACGAGGTGCATTTCTCATGACCGACGGTCCGTATGACTGGGTCGTCGCCGAGGCGAAAAAAATCAAGGATGCGGAATATGAGAAAAAATTCCGCGCCTTCAAAAATTCTGTTGAGTATGAAAATTGCATAAAGAGGATCATGGACGAAAATCACGTCGGGCGGAAGGAGGCTGAGGAACTCGCGTCGTATGCCCGCGCGGTATATCTCACGTCGTTAATAATCGCGACGATCATCGTCGTCGCCTCGAAGGTGAAATAAATTTGGCCTCGATGACGTTAATATCAATTGCGAGTTTAATCAGCCCGATCCTTTTGGGCTTTTCGCTCGCTAAAGGCTGGTGGTTTATCGCCGCGCTCTCCGCGGTCGCGTGGGTCGTTGCGGCTATTATTTCACACAGGCAGATCGCGCAAATGTTTTTCGCCCACGACGTGGAAGAGCGGATCGACAAACCGGCGGACGACGCATGAGTAAACCTGGCAACAGCGGTTGGCAGCGCCGCGAGGGCAAAATTCAGACGACATGCTCCAAATGTCGGAATGCTATGTGGTTGGACGAGCGACCGAAGCGGCTGGAAAAACCAGTATGTATTTACTGCCAAAAAATTATAGCTGAATCCGGCGGTAATGGAAAAACTATACCCGATTCTAGTGGCAAAACGTTTATTAAGGCGATTCCGCCCGAATAAATCGAGGAAAGGAAATGGGGAAGATAAGGCGATGCAAGTCGCAGACCGGATTAGCATTATTGGTCGGCATCCCGGCCGCGATAGCTGCGTGGGAACTGCTCGGCCTCAAGGACTTCGTGATGGCTACATTGGTCACGCTGCAGCAGGCGATAGCACCACCGCCACAACCGGTCGCGACCGCCAGCTTCAGCCAACGGTTCAACTAGTCCGGTGCGCGCGAGATGCCAGTTCACGCCGATAGCGGCGCCGAGGCGGAGAAGGGTCCATTGGTATTAGGTTTAAAGCCAATCCCGCCCATGGCTACGGGTCCTCAGGCCCTTCGCACATTCGGCGCCCTTCAGCTTTGGGGATGGGATTTCCTGCCGCGACGGAACAACACTTGCCATACGTTGCGGCCCTTTCCCATCCCAAAAATTCGAGAGGTGAATGAAAGTGGATGACGTAGAATTATTCCTATTCGGAGCCGCCACAGCGCTAGTTCTTACCTATGCTTACTTATGGTGGACCAACGAACAACAACGAATCGCTACCGCCAGCCTCGCCTCGGCATCCCATGCGAGCGCGGCCAACGCATACCTGCCTGTAGAATTCATTTAGGTGAGGTGAGAACATGGTTAAGAAAAAGGCCCATGGTCCGTTCAAGTCGGACCGCATATCCTTCACAGCGTGCCGCAACGGCCTAGGCCGCTTTATCGAAAAAACGCGGTGTCGATTGAGGTGAAACCGATGGTCCAAATTTATCATCACAGTGTAACCCTCAGCGATCAACCCAAGCCACTTGCGATCCAGGAAGGGCTGCCAATCAAGGCTCAAAGTATCCTTTTCGACAATGTGAGCAGCACCATCGCCGGTGACACATATGTGAGTTTTGACAAGGGTAGCCAATTCCACGTGATCGTCTCCGGCGGGTCACTCACGGTCTCAGCCGCCGCCGGGACAACGCTCGATTTCAACGCGGGGGAGAAATTAAGGCTCTGGGCCGCAACAAGCGGGACTTTGTTAAAAATCCTGATTGTGGGGTGATGATGCAATTGTCCATCTCCATTAAAAAGGGGGGCGGAAATACGGAAACAAAAGTCGTGGAGAGGATCGTGGAAAAAATCGAATCAGATGAAGTGGCGATGATGAAGGCAGACTTAAAAAATATCGTGGAAGAGGTCGCTAAACTTAAGTCAGAACTTGGGAGCGTCAAGGACGAACTCGCGACGCTTAAAAATCCGCCGAAGGCCGGGCTATTAGGTAGGTTAAGGAGGCTTGTGTCGACTTGACACGCCAGCTTTACACCCAAGAGGCCCCTTCGAGGTTCGATGTTTCGCGCTTCGATTCCGCTGTATTTTCCGGCGGGCGGAATCAAGTCCTCGGCCGCGTACTTATGCTGACGGAGGGGGGCACCCTAGCTTTATTTGACCAAAGTAGGTTTGACTCGGCCCGGTTCACAAGCTCGCGCGTCGTTGCGCTCGGGCGCCCCCGAGGTGGCGACCCATAGACTCCAAAATCGATAATTGTGATGATATTAATACTTACATCAGCTATACATTGAAACTCCAGAACACGAAATTGAACTTGTAATGCCCTACATCTGCATAGTCAGAGACGATAACGTGGAAATAGAACTCCCTTGCCAATTGCGGAACATATGTCCCATCTGAGAACGCTAGGTAGTTCATCGGTATATTGAAGTGCTCTCCACTTGGAAGCTGTATGTAAACAAGCATAATACTGACCCCATTAGGTATATCACTCGCATTCCATAGGAATTGAATTGAAGACGTATCTACATTCTTAATCCAGAAGCGTGGGCTGTCAAACTCGGTTGACTTGCCTTGTCTTCCTAAGTCTATTGAACGAAGAACATCCAAGCAACTGCTATCTGAAAAAACTACAACTCCTTTTCCTAATGAAACCTCTTCGATAATCAAATCCGCTTTAATCTTTTGAGCCATCACGAATGCTGCCATTGCCGTAGAAGAGACCATGATCGCCATTAAGACCAACGCTATCCATATCGGTATTTTTTTCATTAAAACCTTCATTATCTTTATCACCTCCTCATTCTTTTGAAGCATTCCACTTTTGGTTCCCCATTCTCTACCAAAAAACAAGTTATTACTCTTTTATCATTTTCTATGGATTTATTAGCTTGATTATTAATATAATCAAAATGGTATATCATTCACATTTTAACAAGTCGATAGCCTAACACATCCCCCGCAGCGCGCTAAATTCTTTCGACTAGCGCCGCGGGGCTGGGTATTCTCGCAACTTTACTTGATCGCGGCCCTATACCTATGCCACTCCGCCTAGTCGACAACGCCGGTCCACATTAAGTAGCCCGCGTCCTGTCAGCCGTGGCCCAGCAGCTTTCCACCGATGGTCTTTTCCAAAGCTTAGCTTAAGAGGTAGGTTATAGGGCAATGCACTCGTAATTACCCTAGCGTAGCACTTAAAAGTTGACGAGGGGAGCCAAAACAGCGTGGAAAAGGTGGATATGGTAGTCAACATTGACTGTAACCTGAATTCTACCCCAGCTGAAGGGAGGTGTTAGAGACATGGGCGGAGAACCTGAATTAACATTTCCAAAGAAGTGCTCGAATTGTGGCGGGTCATCTCTATGGGAAGAGACGTTACATATGACGGGGAAGAGTGGAATTAGGATTTGGCGCTTTCGTGTCATAATATGTATATCTTGTCGATATACATAACTTTACTTCATAGTGGTGTAGCAACTTGGAAGGAGGTACTTAACTAGGTGATAACAAATGTCTGAGATTATGCGTTGTCCAACTTGCGGGGGAGTGATTCGAATAGATGCAAAGGTCTGTTCTCATTGTGGATATAAGCTAATTCAAGAGATATCTATACGACCACAACCAAAAGAAGAAAAAATTACTATAAATTGTCCTTTATGCGGTGAAGAGGTCGCACAAGGCGATAAATTCTGTTCTAAGTGCGGTTTTGAAGTGGCTATACTCTCTCGTCCACCACCGCCACCAGAAGAATACCAACCTCAACTTCCTCCCAGAGAAGAATTAATACGTTGTCCGACATGCGGCAAAGCAATCAAAACAGACGTCAATGTTTGTCCTTCTTGTGGCCATAGTTTCATTGAAACTAAAATTAAACCTGAACCGCCTAAACCACCTCCTCTAGAAGCAGTTACAAAAGATAAGTTCCCCACATTACCAGAAGGTCGGAAGCCTGTGCGTGCTGAGGAACAGATACCACTACCTGAAAAGAAAAAGGGACATGGAGCTGCGATAGCAGCATGTTCTTTCATAATTTTATTACTACTTGCACTGGGTTGGCTTGGTTGGGCGCAAGGCGAGGTTCGTAAGATCCAAATCTCTCCTGGGTTTCCGTCAATAAGCATTGCTTTGATGTCTGCCGACATTAGAGTACCTCTTACTATTCGTAACTACGGTGGTCTTAGTGTAACGGTTACAGGCGGCTCGTTCTCAATCTATGTTTCGGGAGAGTATCTTGGTTCAGGCTACATAAGTAACTTTTACTTATCTGCCCATGATTATTCTTACACCGAAGCATATCTTCACATTGAATACAACAATTTAGCTGGCACGGTAGTGGCAATACTTCAAGGTCTATGGTATGGAAGATCAATAACGGCTACGATACAAGGCAATATCAATGTCCAAGCGTTGATCTTTAGCATAAGTTTACCATTTAGTGAAAGTTATACTGTTACTTGACCTATGCCCTACTTAACGAGTCGATATCCTAATTGCCTAGCCGCCCGCTCCAGCGCCTTGACCAGCTCTGACAAATACGGGTTCATCGATGTTGGCTTGTATGACATGTTCCCGGTCAGCCGTTTTCCACCAAGTTTACGAGCCTTGGGTATACTCACGGACCCGCCAAATTCTTGAAGGTACGCATCCAAGCCATATTCGCCATCTGGACCGCCGTTCAACCTTTCATGCTCTGGCAACGATCCGCAGACTGGGCATCGCACCCTGATCCTCCTCGATTGAATCACCCCTCGCCCTGGATTATGATTTTTGGCCCTAGATAAGCCTTTTGCCACCAAAAATGGATTCGATGCATCGAATTACGAAATTTCGGGGATTTCCAAATCGGGGTTTGGATAGGTGGTGTCGGTATTATCTAGCTGCTATGGTTTGAGTTTTAGGATCTCTTCTATGGCCTTGCTTGCCTCTGCTTGCTCCCTTTCAGTCAGTGGTCTCGGTTCTTCGGGTTTGGGAATTGGGTATTTGAAAACGCCCTTGTTGTCAATGAACAATGAAAGCGATCTGCCAAGCGTCGCCTGCGCTCTGAGGAACGCCAGTCCCTGTAACAATAATTGCGCATCCGGGGCCTCGATCCTTAATTTATCGGCCAGCTCGGGTTGGCCCTGCTCTCTCAATATCGCTTTGATGACTTCGATCTCCTGGTTCGTGACCATGGGGGTCGCGTCTGGTTGCTTCTCGATGGTCAATCGCGGAATCGCCCGTCGGTACGCCTCCCATAATTCGTCGACTGATTGTGGAGTGTAAACCTGGCTCAATGATCCCAAGTTATGTCCCAACAGTCTCTCGGCCGTCTCCAGCTCGACACCAGATTTTAGATAGGCCCTGCGCGTGAATTTCCTCAACCCGTGCGGCCGGATAGGATATCGGACCCTACGTGATCCATGCTGCTCAGGGGGGATTAGACCTGCCCGCCTGAATATTTCCCTGAACGCCTGTCCGATCGTGTGATAGTTAAGGCGACCAGTCCTCGGCTCACCAGTCAGGGGATTAGGTATTGGCAAAAACAATGGTGAATCCGGTCCCAGTTTTTCGCCGCGCTTTTTCCTTTCGTCGAGATAGTCCTTAAGGAACTCATGTGCCTCTGGCGTGAGGAATGATAGGTATCCACGATGGCCCTTCGCAATTTCATCTCGAACAGGGATTATGACCCGGTCCTTCTCCTCCACGACGTCCCCAACATTGAGCCCAGCCAGCTCGGCCTCCCTCAACCCGCTGGCAGTCGCGACGGAAACGAGCGCCTTGTCGCGCTTGGTCCGGCACGCCTTCAATGCCTCGCGGATGTGGTCGACCTCAAGCGGCGTCTCTTTCAGCTTCGCGTCCCGTCCGATCTCATCTAGCGCGACCTCCGAGAATGCGTCGATTGTTTTTCCGTTAGTGACCTTGACGAATTTCTTGACCGCGCAGACCGTGAGCTTGACATAAGCACGTTTTAGGCCCGCCGCGATCATCTCGTCGGTCGCCTTGTTGATCTGCTCCGCGACATCGATCTTCCGCTGTTTCGCTGCCTCCAAGAATTGGCTCGGCGTCATGCCAACGGCCCTAAAGAAGTTGTCCAAGTGCCACAGGTAGGTGCTATAAGTTCTAGGTGACTTGCCCGCCTTCTCCAGCTTCGCCTTGAATACCTTTAACGCCTTATCTTCCATTTTTAGCCGCTTCTAGGCAGTAGGAGGAGACTTATAAGGATATACTTTTGCAGGAAACCAACCGAGAAAATGCAGTTCAGGCAGGTCGAGGCCATGAACGTGGCTGGCAAGACAATTGGATAGCGGCTCGGAACGTACGGCTTTTTATGCAATGGCATTATGAAGCTGTCCTGGTGATGGGCGAAAAGGGCATTGGGGGCGAGATATGAGTCCCATGAGGGGTGTGTGGTATTTGAGATCGACTCCAGCAGTAAAGGTTTAGGATCTCCCAAGATCGCCTTTCTGAATGGGGCCCTAAGGTTGGGTGATCTTAATGGCTTGAACGTGGCACTGGGTCTCGCAGGCCAAGCAGAAGATGCAGTCGCCTTCACGCGCCGGATCTGACTTCTTCGCCGAGATTGGATTGCCGGGCGAGTCGACCCATTCATAGACGTTCACAGGGCATACCTCCATGCAGACCCCGTCCCCGTCACAAAGGTCGTGGTCCACTGCACAGATGGTCCCGTGGATCCCCAATTTCTTCGGCTGATCTGTAGGGCCCCAGATGTTGTGGCCCGCGTGGTTGCCGGTTACCTTCAGCTTCTTTTGGAAATCTACGTCTATTGGCATGGGGCAACGTTCCCAAGCCATGTTATTAAAGACTTACTAGGCCCATCCTCGCCGTTCCAAGGGACGACATCGTACCTAAAGGCCGATCTTCAATGCTCACATGGGATGCAATGATGTGGGCGCCCATCCAGACCACGCTCCTTTGGCTATCACCTTTATATTATGGCCCTTCTATAGGAGGAGCTGAGAGACTTGAAAATCCCAGAGGAGATCACGACATACTGCCCAAGGTGCAACGCCCACACCCCCCACGCACTGAGCATCTACAAGACAGGTAGGACTAGGGCGCTTGCGGCCGGCGAGAGACACCACGAGAGGATCGACCGCCATGGTTATGGTGGCTCCAAGGCCCCGATGCAGAAGAGGAAGGTGAAGACGACGAAGAAGCAGGCTTTGAAGTTGAAGTGCAGGAAGTGCGGATACATTATCCAGAGGGAAGGCATTAGGCTCAGGAAGCTCGAGATCACCGCCTAGAACGTCGTCCAGGTTTACGAATTAAGGGACATCGGCCTGGTTCTCAATCCAGGAGAATTTACGTTGTAGTGAACGGGTATAGTAGAGCCTCCAATCGAATCCAACGCCCTTGCACCAACGATTGTAAATGCGTGGGTCGATGTAGCTCTTCAACGATGTCGCCAAATTGTAATCGCGGGTTGCCTTCATGATGTCGATCTTTACCTTCAGCTCCGCAGCCCTCTCCTTCGACCTACTCGTCTTCATGCCCCTGAGCTCCTTCAACCTGGCCTTCTTCTTGGCCAATGACTCCTCCCAGTTCCTCGGCAACTTCCGTTTGTGATTGCATATCACAGCCGCATTGAGGTTGGCCATCGTGCAGGTGTATCTCTTGATGTAATCTGGATCCCTCGCCGCAATCCTGGCTTGACCAAGATAATCCTTAACGACCTTCGACGCATGATATGTCCTTAGGACCTTCGCCGTCAGGCCTGGCACAGCTTCACTCAAGAAGGCCTTCACATTCTCGGATCTAACTCCTTGGAAGATCGACGACTTTGCTTCAGCCATGAGCTCCCTTAGGTTCCGGACAACGGGCTCAGGCAGTCGTATCTCCTTATGCCACCTGACGGCATCTTTTCCGAGGAAGTCGAACGTCGCAAGGCCATCCTCTCGCAATGATATGTGACTGGGCCTTAGCGTTGTGGCACCTACGGTATCGGCCTCATCCCTGTCCTTCTCGTCTCCGACCCTCAGTTTTAGACTGTCTATGAGATAGCAGACAGTAGCCAGTTTTCGCCTCTTCGGATCGTCGGATGTCAAGTTCCTCTCTATGTGTTGGCTGAGCGAAGCCATGCTCGAAACCAGTTCCATAGCCTTGTCGAATTTTTCGATGTCCCTCTCCTGCTTGATTGCGGACGAATCGGACAGCCAGACGTACTTCATCTTCCCGCGCAGGCCATCGGCCCACTTCGCAACCCACATCCCCTCCGGGTCCCAGACCGCTCCCTTCCATTCACCGGGGGGAGGTGTCGCATCTGGGGAGAGGTTCAGCGTGATGTCCCCCTGCTCGACACCTGGCTTCCATCTCCCCCTCAACGGATGTTTCCCCCTCCCGACGAAGATGCAGCCTGGCTCGGCCACGTAGTTGCCCAACTCGACCCGCACGCCGTCGACGATGGCATGGCCATACTTCTCCTTGTTAGATTCTCGGATCGACTTGCGCTCCCCTGCGACCCTCTTCCTCTCCTCCTTCGACATCACCATCTTGAGGTTGCGCTCCCTCTCCACGGCCTCCTTCATCTCCGAGAAATCGATATCCGATATATCGACCTGCCCACTAGCTCCCAATGCCCGTGAGAAGTCCCTGATGAAGTTCTTCACGAACTGCGGATCATCGACATACTCCGTGCCGAGTTTCCTAACCCAGGCAATGGCGATCTCCTCCTGTTTAGGGGTGAGCGCGATCCTATTGCCCTTCAATAATATTGAGTAACCTTTTGGCTCATACCTCGGCACGAGGATTCCATTATGTATGAGCTGCTTCATCTTCACCCTCCCACACCGCATCGTTATTAAACATTAGCCCAAGTCTCAATCTAGCCTACACAGGATATGCGCTGACGATGGGGATTTCGACCAGGATATGTCCCTAATGCCGTCGATGGGCAGTGAGGACTATGGCGAATCTCATGTGCGTACATCATCTTTAATGCTCTCCCGACCTCCCTACCCTCACTTGAGGCAGATAGGCTCGACATGCGGGATTCGGGACAATCGAACTTCGCCCAGTGCCGGAAGCGTAACAGGAAGGCTTTTAATCTCCTTAAAGACTACCCCCGACACACGCAAAGGTGAACAGTATGGCAGGAGAACAAACTCAACCGCCTTCTGAACAACGACCCGTTCCTACAAGGGGTCCGATGCCGTCGAACGTCATCTTCATCGGCAAGAAGTCGCCGATGGTCTACGCAGTAGCAGCCCTCATGACCATAAACACTAATGCCGAAGGGGTAACGCTCAAGGCAAGGGGCAGATCGATAACCACAGCAGTAGACACGATAGAGATCCTCAAGAGAAGATTCCTCGGCAGGCAACTCGAGATAAAGGAGATCAAGATAGGAACGGAAGTCCTACCGGCCAGAGAAGGCCTAAGAGAGAGAAACGTATCAACGATAGAGATCACTGCTGTCAAGACCGAGTAGAGGGGGATCAGTCGGCAACAGGAGAGAGCCGACTGTGGTCCGTTCTCTTGGTTTGGCAGTGGAAACTATAATTTTTTCATCAAAGCGATCCATTTGAGTGGAAGGGCCCTTCCTCTTTAATTCATGATGCACATATGGGCACGTCTGCGTCACTCATCGCTCCCCAATGTCCGAGCGCTGGTCGATGCCGAACCTCCTCGACGCTTAGGGTTTGGCCTTCTACTTCTCGAGGGGCTCCCCTATGAGCTTCCTGTGCGCTTCCTGCGATATAATCGGATGGATCTCGCGCTCCATGTGGAAGAAGCGCTGATCCCTGCTCAAAAGCCTTGAGAGCTCCTCATCAGAGCCCACGTCGCGGATCATCGCGATCCCCTGCCTGCCTATCATGTGGTAGAGCTCCCCGACCTTCCCTTCCCCCCTCATCCTATCGAGATAGCCCATCTGCGCCAGGAGCAATTCGGAGGGCACATAGACTGGGGTCTCGGGTCTCACCTTTTCGATCACTGAGAATCTTTGTATCCTTCCCTGCCATAGGGTTTCCGGGGACAAAGTTAAATGCCTTTTCCCCGACACGACTTGACATCTGGTGCAATAGTGCAGTGCATCACCTCTCGAGCCCCTACCAGGCCATTCGCCAAAGGAGTTGATCTGGAGTGGCCGAGACCGAATTCCAAGAGCTCGCTTCACTCTGCGAGCTCCTCGCCAAGACGAGCGGGAGGAATGAGAAGATCCGCCTGATATCCGAATTTCTCCGAAGGCTGGGGCCAGATGAAGTGAAGCCCGCCGTGCACCTGATCATCGGCTCGATCTTCCCGACTGCGGAATCGAAGACCCTGAACGTGGGCTGGGCCACGATGAGCAAGGTTGGGAAGGACCAGTCCAAGCTCTTTACGAAGCCCCTCACGATAATGAAGGTCGCGCAGTACTTCGATGGCATAGCGTCCTCCAAGGGACGGGACTCGAAGGCGAAGAAGGCCGAGCTTCTCACGGCAATGCTGAGCGAGGCAACCGAGATCGAGGGGAAGTGGATATCGAAGAATATCCAGGGCGAGATGCAACATGGCGTAAACGAGGGGGTCATGGTGGATGCCATAGCCGAGGCAGCCGAAGTCAGCCCAGATCTCGTCAGGGTCGCCGACATGCTCTCCGGGAATCTCGGAGAGGTTGCCACGACCGCCCTCTTACACGGCGGGGAAGGCCTATCGATGTACGGCATTCAGATCTTCAAGCCCGTAAAACCGATGCTGGCCGAGATCACGGGATCGGTAGAGGAGGCCCTCCATGAGCATGGCGGCAGGTCGGCCTTTGAGATTAAGTTGGACGGCGCTCGTATCCAGATGCACAAGAAGGGGCCGGAGGTGAGGGTCTTCAGCAGGCACCTAAGCGAGGTTACGGAGAGCCTCCCCGATGTGGTCTCTACTGTAAGGGACGGCGTTAGGGCGGATGTGGCGATCCTTGAAGGGGAGGCCGTGGCAGTGGGGAAAAACGGGAGACCGATGGTGTTCCAGGACCTGATGAGGAGATTCGGCAGGATCCACGACATCCACAAAGCCATGAGGGAGATCCCCCTCCAGATCCACCTATTCGACATACTCTACTTGGAGGGGGAGGCCCTTCTCAACACCCCCTATGAGGGGCGGCGCAAGATACTGGAGGGTCTGTGCGATATTGGCCTGTTGGTCAAGAGGCTGGTAACGGCCGATCCAATTGAAGCCAAGCGGTTCCTGGAGTCCGCCATGATGTCAGGACACGAAGGCCTCATGGCCAAGGAGTTGGGGAGCGCCTACGAGGTCGGCAAGAGAGGTAAGAGGTGGCTGAAGGTGAAGCCGTCCGAGGAACTCGATCTCGTCATCGTGGCCGCTGACTGGGGTTACGGTAGAAGGACGGGATGGCTCAGCAACTATCACCTGGCCGCTAGGGACGAGGAGACGGGGGAGTTCCTCACAGTGGGGAAGACCTTCAAGGGCCTGACGGATGTCGAGTTCACCGAGATGACGATGAGGCTTCAGGGCATCAAGGTCTCAGAAGAGGGTTACACAGTTAGGGTCAAGCCTCTGATCGTGGTGCAGACCGCGTTCAATGAGATACAGAAGAGCCCCCATTATAGATCTGGCTTTGCACTGAGATTTGCGAGGATAACGAGGCTGAGGGATGACAAGGGTCCAGATGAGGCCGATACAATCCAGAGGGTTAGGGCTCTCTATGAGGGACAGTTCAGGTTCAAGGCCAGGGTTGAGGGTTAGGGACTCCCCCTCTGTATCGTGATCGTGGCCTCCTCCTTTCTACCCACCACATAACTTGGGACGGAGATGGCCCTTCCGTCCATGAGGATCTTCCTGTGAACTATCAACTGCCTCGCTTGGTGAAGGGTGTTGGCCAGCCCCTTCCTCAGGACTATGGTCTGTAGACGACGCTCGAGGAGGTTAGACGCGGTAAGCGATAGAACGTCATCGAGTCCGGACTCCTTCTCGATGAGCCCCATCCTATACAGCTTGGAGATCAGCTCCCGTTCCCTTCTCGTCCTCTCATCCCCCATCAACCCTTGGTAAGAGCGGGCCGAACGGCGTATCTGCCTTAAGGCGTACTGGGCCCGCCTTAGTTCCATCTTGCTCCTCAGGCCATACTCGCCGATCAGGCGAAGCTCCTCTCTGAGGGACTCCTCCGACCAGGGATGTCTTGGGGTAGTATACCTCTTCTTCTGTCTCCTCGAATCCCCCATTAACCGACTCACTCCTTCTTCTCCTTTGTAGCCTGAGCGGCCCGGGCAGCCTCTGTGATGGCCTTCCTCGAGACTCCCAGGGTCCTGCCCGTCCTCGCAGTCGTCTTCGTCCTCTGTCCCCTGACCTTCAATCCGAGGGTGTGCCGTATGCCCTTCCAGCTCCTCATCTTCTTCATCCCGTCGATATCCATCCTGATCCTCATCTCCAAGTCAGAGCCTATGACGTGATAGCCATGGCCAGTCTCGGGCGACCTTTGCCTGTTCACCATCCACTCCGGTAGGCCATGCCCAACTGGGTCCGCCATGATCTCCTCGATCCTCTTTATGTCGTCATCCGAAAGGTATCCGAGGCGGGAGTTGAGCGGGATGTTGGCCATCTTAAGGACAGACCTCGCGAAAGTGCCCCCCACGCCCCTAATCCTGCTTATGGCGTGGTCAACGCGCCTTGAGCCATCGCAGTCAGTACCCGCTATCCGAATTATGGCCCTGTATTCTCGGTTTGAAGACATCGTTCCCAAATCTCATTGTGGCCACTGATAAATGTTCCTCGAAATCGCCATAAACGGCCGCGGTGGGCGCTATTCCTTCTTTATTGCATAGGCGAGGGCCATCGGAGTGAGCCTAGTACATCAGGATGCCGAGCTGCCTGCGGCGGATCGATTGGCCCCGCTCATCGATTTGCCAAGCAATTTGATAATTCGCCCGGCGATCTCGCCTGGGATTTCATCCCTGTTGTCATATGTGACATCCGACACCTGGACACTCTCCCTGCGCCTGATCTCATCGATTATGGGGTGTCTCAGGTTGCTGTGGATGGTCCCGACGATCGGCCTTCGGCTTTCAAGGGCCTTCCTGATGGCCATCAGGAATTTGTTGCTATACAACTCCATGGGCCCCACCTCGTCGATGGCCGTGACATCTGCCCTTTCCAACGAGTTCTCCAGAGCCTTGACGCCAATCCCCTCCAGATCCTGTAGGCATACATGGTATCTTCCCAGCCTCGGTCCACAGCCACTTACGTCCGCAAGCGTTCCAACTCTATGCGACAGAAGATCCACGAGGTCAAAACCTCGGCGCACCCCCTCCGCCCTCCTCTCCCTGCTTATGACCCCGCCGACCACGAACCCAGCCCCACTCAGGCGATCGATGATGTTCACCAGCGCCGTCGTCTTCCCTATTCCCGGCCTTCCCGTTAGGAGGAATGCGGTCTTCAACCCCATCGATGGGTATTGAATGGAGAGGGTATAGCGTTTTCGTGCATTCGGAGATAAGGTCTATCCATGTTAGCCGCGGATCGAATCCCTTCAGTTGTCCCTCACGTATTGTCTCCCCGATATCAAGGTGGCGTTGCGATGACTGGGGCAAGTTCGCTGCATTTCAGGATCCCGAATCTCGCATTTCCGCCGAGCACCTTTTCGGCCAGCCCAATGGCGTCCTGCACGCTCTCGGCCTTTTCCGCACCCAGGGCCTTGCATTCACGTTGTCCGAGTCCATCTGAGACGATCAAGAGCCTCGCTTTAGCCCTTATCCTGGCTTGAACCAAGGCGAATGCCGCTGATGATAGATCGCGAATGACCCCCTCCTTCACGAGAGCCTCAACATCGTGCAGTTGGAGGGCGCCGTATCTCTCCGCCTCAGGATGAGTTGGCGATATCCCCTCTTCACACGGCGTCAACAGGATCATGGCGCCCCCCTTCCTGACCGCAATGGAGGATGTCACAGCGCCCTTGATTGCCTGCCAGTAGTCTATGTCAGCGGGATGGGAACTCGCCAGCACGATGTCTGCCCCCGAAGGTATCCTTGGGCAGAAGATGCTGCCCGCCAACCTGACGGCTTCCCTGTGAGCGCGTACCATGTCGCCCGCGAAGGCCTTAACCAATTCACCCCTCTCGTTTAGGACAGTATTCAATATGAAGTGCAGGCCGACACGCCGAGCCACCATCTCCATCTCGCGTCTGATCGGATTCTCGACCTTGCCGACGAGCTCCTCGAGGGGGATCCTCGCGGCCGCTATGTGGGTCGAATAGGTCGTGGCCTCAGAAGAGACGCCTGGCTGAACGGCCTTCGCGCCGCCGCTCCATCCCGCGTACATGTGCGGGATGACGTTTCCGATGGCCACCCTCACGTCGGCCTCGTAGAACGACCTGTTAACGATTATGGGGGTCCCCGAGGGCGTCTGCCCTAAGTCTATGAGCTCGCCCGGATCCCCCGCGTCGTGATTGGCGATCTCGATCCTGCTCACGACCTCCTCCCCGTACCTCTCAAGCACCTCCTCCTCAGACATCTTGCGATGGGTGCCAAGCGCGATGATGACCTCGATGTCGCACGCACTAACCCCAGCCGTCACTAGTTCGTCGATCACGACCGGCAGGATCGTCCGACATGGCGTTGACCTCGTTATGTCGTCTACGGCTATGGCCACTCTCTTGCACCTCCGCGCGATGTCCCTCAGAGGCGCGGAACCTATCGGGTTGGCAAGTGCCCTCCTCACCTCATCGCCCTGGTTCGCCACTCCCCTCACGTCAATGGGCTCGGCTATGTAGAGCACCCTGTCGTCCGGCAGCTCCACTACGACTTCGCTCGAACCATAGCGCAGGCCGAACTTCGTACGCTTCACCTTCGAATGCATGACTTCAACTGGCGCCGGGGGAGGGATTCTCAGAGACCTACATCTCTACTTGAACCCTCGCGGCTTAGAAAGCCACAAGCTTTCAGCCAACGGCTCCAGGCATAGGCCACGTATCATCATGTTTGCCTCGTACCAAGCTCTCGAATCTCCTTTTTCTCGAGAACCCCGGCAACCTTTCCTTGGTGAGAGGAGCTATAAACTCTTTCGTATCACCGAAATAAGGGCCAGAATATCCGTCAGGCTTTAATAGTTTGGAGACCTTTGGCAAGAGTACGAGATGAGTGATTCTGCTCACCATCTCGAAACTAATACTTGATCTGCGATTCCAGTCCAGCACCAGGCTCCCATACTGGATGGGCTCGATGTTCCGGGGGGGATTCGGCCAGGCCCTTCGGAGGTTCCTCTGCTCCAGTACGACCACGGAATGTAATACATGCAGCCAAAGGGATGACTGCCTATTCTATTACATGTACGTGAGGCTGGAGGCAGCCAGGGGTTACGCCCCTCCATCAAGGCCGGTTATCCTCATACCCCCCTTCTATGGTAAGCCGCTCGAATTTGAGGGTGGTAACCTTAAGGTGGAACTCCTGATATTCGGGAGGTTCCTCCGTTTCATACCTCACATCCTCCTCGGCATGCAGCTCCTCGGCCAGCAGGGACTGGGCTCCCTCCGGCACTACGGGCTCAACGCATTCAAGATTGAATCTGCTAGTTGCGCCTTCTCAGGGAAGCCAGTGCTGCAGGGGAACGTCATCTTTCCGGGAAACGTAGCGGCGATCGATGCCAAGGAGGTCCAACCATATGCGGGCAACTTCGTGAAGGTCGGCTTCAAGACGCCATTCACGGGCCCGGTCTTCCCCAAGACGCCCGAAAGGCTGCTCTGGTCCATAAGGAGGAGGCTGATCAACATCGTGAACGAGTACGGCGATGGGAGCGAGGTGCCAGGCCCCAAGTGCTCGGGCGAAACCCTAAGCCTGACGACCCACTTCCACCTCCTGGAGAGGCGCTCGACGAGGAGCGAGAAGAGGCTCTTCAAGGGCACGACGGGCGTGGCGGAATACAGGTTCTCCGAGATCGACAGAGCAGGGAGCTGGCTCCTCAACGTGGGCTTCATCACAGGCTGCGGACCGGACAGCTCCTTCGGCTGCGGCTTCCTCCAGGACCTGACCCCGAAGGGCCCTTCGACTCAACGATCGTAGATGCTCGGCCCCAAGCCAACGCTAATCTATTCCATATGTCCCTCCTATAGGCCATGATGACGCTGGTCATCTACGACATCTCAGACGATGACGACCGCGGAAAGCTTGCGAACATGCTATTCGACTTCGGCCTGCAGAGGATCCAGTACAGCGGCTTCAAGGGAGAGCTGAACGCCCACGACCGCCACATCCTTGCCAAAGAGGTCGGAAAGTACGTGACGGGCGAGCACGACAGCATCTACGTCCTGCCGCTGTGCAACAACTGCGTAGCCACTTGCCAGATCATCTCCGCCAAGGGGGCCGTGCTCGTGGACGAGTCCCACGTGAAGATCGCATAGGTGAATGGGTTGTACTTCCTTACCGAGATGGAGCACAAGCTCCTCATCCACAAGCTCCTGCCAACGGCCAGGGAGGTCGGGGTCAACCCCGAGCTGAGGGGCTGGAACTGGCACCAGGCGCCCCTGAAGCCCTACTACGACGAGAAGCTGCCGATGTACGCCGTATGCTCAAAGTACTGCCCCGTGGACAGGGACGTTTTCCTCTCCCAGGTCAAGAAGGCCAAGCCGGACATCAGCTACGAGGTGACCCTCGGCAAGATCCTGCACGGGGTCGTCAGCGACGCCCTTCAGTCCGCCATCAGCGGGGAGTCCGTTGACTTCGAGTCCTGGTGGGGGAGGATCAGGTGGGAGGGGCTTGTGGGAGACAGGGCGGTTTTGAAGGATAAGGCAAAGTCGGTTTGGGACTACGTCTCTGATCTGTGCAGGGCCAGGTCCCTTCAGGTTGGGTCCGAGCAGCCCTACATGGGAAGGAGGGACATGCTGGCCACGTCGATGCCCTTCCTCGTGGAGCACAAGATCTCCGGAGAGCTCCTGGGTTTGAGCGGGCTGCTGAGCTTGGACTGCTACGACTACCTCCACTCCATAATGTTCGACTTTAAGGCCGACAACAAGAGGGAGCAGTGGCACAGGCTCTCGCCCGTCGGATACTCGATCGTCTTCGAGAGCGTTCACGAGGTGCCGATAGACGTCTGCTGCATCCAGTACGTGAGCTTCAGGGATGGCAGGCTGATCGCGAGCAAGGACCTCTTCTTCGCTAACAACGACCTGAGGAGCTGGTGGCTCGAGGAGAGGGATAGGAAGATAGAGATCATTGCCCAGAAGAAGGATCCCGGGGTTCCGAATTCGTGCAGCGAGAGCTGCATCTACAGGCGAAGCTGCAGGGGAGAGTGATGTCGCATGGACAGGCTCGTCGTGGACGGCTTCGGCAAGTACGTCGGAAAGACCAGCAACAGGATAGTCGTGAGGGAGCAGGGCAAGACGGTGTTCCAGGCCCCGCCCGAGGACCTGAGGCAGGTGCTGGTGACGGGCAAGGGCTCCATAGGCTTCGATGCCATCAACCTGCTCGCCGCCCATGGGGTCGACCTGATCTTCATCGACAGCCACGGAGAGGTGAGGAGCAGGCTAAGCTCGCCGGAGATGAGGACCGTTGCGACGAGGAGGGAGCAGTACTTCGCCTACAAGGACAGGAGGGGGTTCGTCATAGGGAGGGCCATCGCCGCGGCCAAACTGAGGAACCAGTACGCGACGCTCGGAACCCTCGCGAAGAGGAGGAAGGAGACCGACAGCTCGGCCGCCGATGAGATCTATGCCGCCAGGGAGGTGGTGCAGGGCAAGGTTGCCGATCTCGAGGGCATCGACGCCCGCAACGTCGATGAGGTGAGGGACACGATCATGGGCATCGAGGGCTCCGCCTCCGTGGCCTATTGGTCAGCGATAGCGCAGGTCGTGCCCGAGGAGTTCGGCTTCAAGGAGCGGTCGGGAAGGTACGCGACCGACCCGGTCAACGCCCTTCTGAACTATGGCTACGGGGTCCTCGAGGGGGAGACGTGGAGGGCCGTGCACTTCGCCGGCCTCGACCCGTATGGCGGCTTCCTGCACGTTGACAGGCCGGGCAAGCCGAGCCTTGTGCTAGACCTGATGGAGGAGTTCAGGCAGCAGCTCGTGGACAAGAGCGTCATAAAGCTGATCTCGAGGAAGGAGGTGGGGCCGACGAACTTCTCGAAGGACGGAAACACCTGCACGATGGACGACGCGACGAGGAGGACCTTGCTGACCGAACTGTTGGGGAAGCTCGAGGAGTATACGGCATACGGGGATGAGAAGGTCAGGTGGTGCGACCTCATACTCAATCAGGCGCGCAGCATCGGCAAGTATCTGAGGGGGGAGACCTCGAATTATGAGGGATTCTGGCTCAGGTGGTAAGGCCCAGATAGACGTCTGGGAGATAGTGCAGTACCACTACTGCCCCCGCAAGCTCTACTTCCTCCGAACCCTAGGGGCGCCATCGCCGAGCAGGAGGAAGATGAGCATGGGATCGGATGAGCACGCGAAGGAGAGGAAGAGGCTGGCGGAGAGGAAGACGGTCTTCGGATTTAAGCCGGAAGAGGTCAGGCGCGTGCACAGCAAGCTGATGCTCGAGGACCCAGAGCTAGCACTGGTGGGGCAGATCGACAACGTCGTCGAACTTGCCGACGGGCAGCTCATACCGGCGGAGATAAAGTACACGGACTACGTTTCGGCGTACGAGAGCAGGGTGAAGCAACTCGTCGCATATGCGATACTGCTTGAACGCAACTACAAGACCTCGGTGAGGACGGGCATCCTCTACTTCCCCATCCAGAACAGGCAGATCAAGGTGGCTATCGGCCACGAAGACAAGGTATCGCTCATCAGGGACCTGGAGAGGATGAGGAGGCTGATAGCGTCCGAGATGATGCCGTCCAAGGCCAGGAGGGAGGCGTGCAGATACTGCGAGGTTGCCAAATATTGCACATGAACGATCGCCATATTCGCTTCTTGCCCTTTGATTGCATGAAAATGACCGTATTGTATATCCTCTCGGACGGACCTGATGCAATAGAACTATCGCATGTCATCGAGATCTTGGGGACGATTCCTAACATAGTAGTAGAGGAAGTCTAAAAGCGTGCCCCTGACCAGGTCGAGCAATTCAGCATCGTCTCCCTCGTCGAACTCCGCAACCCTCATGCCAACTGCCCTGAGGTCGGCTTCCAGTAGACTTGTTATGGACCTTCTATTCGCCTTCGCCTTATAGGTGGATTCTATGAAGGCGATGCATTTGAAGACATATACAGGGTTCCTCAGCACGTAGTCAAGCTCCCGGATGGCTCCCTGCTTCTGGCCCTTGAATGTGAGGATGAAGAGGTTCACGTTCGACCTCCTGATCGAGAAGATGCTCTTATCGAAGTCGTCCTTAAACTCGGGCAGATCGGGGAGATCCCTGACCAGATAGGTCTGGGAGTAACCTTCATGCCTAAGGGATTCGGTCAGGGACTCGATCCTCCTGAGCTCTGATCGAGGGTAGTATGAGCCATATACCCCGATCTTGAGCGACGACCTGCGCTGTAGGATTCCGGCCATCCACCTCTTGGCCTCTTCCCGTATATCCTCTTCGGATGCGCCCAAATAAAGACCATAGAGCCTCGATGCACTTGGTGGATTAGAGTTATCTACACCAATATCAATATGACTTGATAAGCGTCAAGTTTATAAACTAGCTCATGAGATGCCAGGATCATGTCGTCCATAATGGCGAGATACAAGGAGAGGATACCCCATGAGACCCGCAGCATACTCGAAGCCATGAGCGAGCCGACGAGGCAGGGATTGGCCATGATGTTGGCTGAGAGGGGGGAGTTCTCCTTCAATGAACTCCTGCAGGCCGCTAGGCCGATCAATGCCAGCACTCTGAATCACCACCTGAAGGCCCTGATAAAGGCAGGCTTGGTCAGGAACTACTATAGGAAGGTTGAAGGCAAGGACGACTACTCGTTCTATCAACTCACAGAACTTGGAAGGGACTTCCTGAAGCAGATAGGAGCCCTATAGATCTCAACGGTAGTAGAGGCCTGATTCACCCAGGGGCTTCTGGAGGTCGTGGATGTGAACGAGGTTAAGAATCCCCATTCGATTTTCTGTTGTTCACGAGGCAGATCGTGCTAAGACATAAATTCCAGAATAAAGCATGAAAAGGCCAGAAACGCGCGCGGCTTCAACAGCTAGACTCATAAGATGAGGATTGAAAGT
>Ga0315312_1000445_pt1 | contig 49160 bp, 46 predicted proteins | sample TDP7_MG_FD_203629 | JGI IMG/M metagenome (GOLD analysis project Ga0315312, IMG submission 203629) | Freshwater sediment microbial communities from Lake Towuti, South Sulawesi, Indonesia - TDP7 | ecosystem: Environmental > Aquatic > Freshwater > Lake > Sediment | place: Indonesia: South Sulawesi... | reverse complement strand
CTTGATATGCAGCGGGACGTACGTATCGTCAGGCGAGATTGGACAATAAAGGTGTTGCATCGCAGCAGAACGGGCCAGATGCGAAAAGCGGGATAGAAAGGAACTCTGTAAAGATGCTACAGTCTCGATAAAATAATAATTTCTTGCTATTTTGTGGGCTAATGCTAAAAAAACAGCGAAAAATCGTCACTGTAGGCTTTGTAGCGCTGGGCTGCCCCAAAAATGTTGTGGACAGCGAAAAAATGTTGGCAGAAATCGCGCAATCAGGCCTGGTGATAAGCGCCGAGCCAGACAATGCTGATGTTGTTGTGGTTAATACCTGCGGTTTTATCGAACCAGCTAAGGCCGAGGCACTTGACGCAATATGTCACGCGGTCGATTGTAAAGCTCGCGGGACCGTCAAGAAAGTAATCGTCGCCGGGTGTCTGCCACAGAGGCTGGGCCAACAACTTTTCGACGAAGTCTCTGGCATTGATGCCGTTATTGGCCTTGGCCAGCGGGATAACATCGCCCGAATAATCAAAAAAACTCTTTTTTGCAAAGAGCGCCTCACTTACCTGGAGCACTGGCCCAAAAAGTATAGTAATGATACTGGCAGACTGCTTATTACCGGACGCCACTGGGCGTATTTGCGAATCAGCGAGGGCTGCAATCACCGCTGCTCTTTCTGCACTGTGCCGGCAATCAGAGGCAGCTTCAGAAGCAAACCAAGGCATCGCATCTTTTCAGAAGCTGCCGAGCTTGCCCACTCAGGCGTCGCTGAACTAAATATAATCGCGCAGGATACGACCTACTACGGCCAGGATCTGAAAATGAAAAACGGCCTGGCTAAACTGATAATGGAACTTGAAAAAATTGCCGGCGTCACCTGGATTCGATTGATGTATCTCTGGCCAGCCGGCATCGATGATCAGCTAATCGATACTATCGCATCGAGTAAGAAAGTCGTCCACTATCTGGATATTCCGATTCAGCACGTAAACGACAAAATCTTAAAAGCCATGCGCCGGCCCGATACGAAAGACAGTCTGCAGCGATTGATCGAAAAATTGCGCCGAGCCCTTCCTGATGTCGTCCTTCGCACGACACTGATTGTTGGCTTCCCCGGAGAGACAGACCGGCAGTTCGCTGAGCTTCTGGACTTTATTAAGTGGGCTGAGTTTGACGCTCTCGGATGTTTTCAATTCTATGCCGAGTCCGGCACCGCGGCGGCTGAAATGCCTGGCCAAGTCACTGAGGCGGTAAAACAGCAACGGCTTAAAGAGTTGATGCTCACTCAACAAAAAATTGCCTTTGCCAAAAACAAGAACAGGATCGGCAGTAAACTTACCTGCCTTGTTGACTCGCTCGACAATAAAGGCATTGGTCGGGGACGCTTCTATGGACAGGCGCCAAAGGTGGACAGCATCTGCATCATAGAAAACTGTTCCGCCGCTCCGGGTCAGTTCATCAATGCTGAGGTCGTCACTTACAGAGGATACGACCTGATTGTCCGACAAATTTGAATTGAATTATATCTGAGAAAAGCTAAACTCTCCGCTATGGTCGAACTCATCCCGAACATTTTGACTTTCTCCCGGCTTGGTCTGACTGTTGTCTTTCTGAGCATGGTTCTGTACAGCCCTCATGTTGAGAACCAGCCAATGTTTCTGGATACCGCCTTTGTCCTGTTTGTCGTTGCTGGTGTAACGGACTTGGTCGATGGGCCTATCGCCAGAAAACTCAACGTTACCAGCAAGTTCGGCCGAATGACCGACCCGCTGGTTGACAAAATCCTGATCTGTGGGACCTTCGTTTGCTTTGCGATAATCGGCGAGCCAAAGCTCTTCGACCTTCCTGAAAGAAGCCTCGGGTTGGTCCACTGGTCGGTCGCAGGCATACTGGTCGTCAGAGAGGCCTACGTGACTATTCTGCGGCACATTTGCGAAGCTCAGGGCATAAATTTCGCCGCCGTTGCTTCCGGCAAACTTAAGATGTTCCTGCAGGCTTTTGCCATTGGCACGGTGCTTATTAAAATGGCCCACGTGCAAACGGCAAACTGGGGATACTGGTTCACCACCGTGACGTTCGTCATTATGTTGGTGGTTACAATTGTCTCGGGTCTGACTGCGACTCGGCGAAGAAAATTGAAAACCCGTCTGAAGGAATAAAAAGATGAAAGGTCGATTGTCCTTTATTGTGAGATTCGTTTCTCTATGGATTGTTCTCCAGGCGTTCGGCTGTTCGGCCCCGGTGCACATCGCCGCAGTCAAAGAAGAATTTATGCCAACAATACCCCAAGGCAAAGAATGGAAGCTGGTCTGGAGCGATGAGTTCACCGGCACAGAAATTGACCAGTCCAAGTGGGAGATTCTCGGCGATTGGAAGCGGCGAGACGGCTATTGGGTCAAAGAAGACGCCTATCTGGACGGCAAGGGCAATTTGGTCCTCCGCACAAAAAAAGACGGTGACAGGTACACCTGCGGCGCTGTTCGCACCAAAAATAAGTTTGAGCATAGATTCGGCTACTGGGTGTGCCGGTGTAAGTTTCCAAAGCAGCCAGGTCACTGGCCGGCATTCTGGCTGCACACCGATAGCGTCAGCAAAGTTGGAGACGAAGGCAGAGACGGGACAGAAATAGATATTATGGAGTATCCCTGGCGAGATGACCGGTTCACACAGAACCTGCACTGGGATGGCTACGGAAAGGACCACAAACACGCAGGCAAAGATTCCAAAATACCCGGCCTGAGTGAAGGATTCCATACATTCGGCCTGCTCTGGAAACCTGATGAATACATCTTCTATGTCGATGGCAAAGAGACCTGGCGCACCAGCGCTGGCGGCGTTTCGCAAGTGACTCAGTTCATAAAACTGACCGAAGAAATCGGAAAATGGGGCGGTGACATAACAAAAGCAAATCTGCCCGACTATTTCATAGTAGATTACGTGCATGTTTACGACATTGTGGATAAAGTGAGTCGATCAATTCATCCGTAATTTTAACGGGGTCCAAATCTATCTCGTTAAATATCTCTCGCTCCAGTTCGAAAATCAAAGCGTCGACTTTTCCTATATCAACCTTGCTCTGGGTTCGTGTTCGGCGCAAAGGAGCGTTTCTTTTGTGAGCTTCCTGCAATCTCTGGGCCAAAGGCACAATTTTATCGTGCATGACTCTTTTGTCGGCGTAGTAAACTATTTTCTCCTCCCACGTCCGGGGCTTATCTTTCTCATCGAGCAACGCTGCATATCTGTGCCTCTTTACAGCTAAGGCAAGCTCAGGATATTTGTCTTTTAGAAGCTGATAAGCAGCGTCCTCATGGCAAGCCTTCCTATATTTGGTTCTTAATTGTTGCCATTCCGGTCTGTCTTTATCTGTGATTGCCCGAGCAGACCTGTCGTAATTTGATTCTTTGAGGTCACAAATCCGCAGAAGATCGTGCAGCAAACAAGCTCTATCGACCAGGTCCACATCTACCGAAACGCCTTTTTCTTTCAGCCTATTCGCTAAGAAAATGCCCAGCCTGGCCACTGCCAGGCTATGTTCTCTGATGTGCAGCGGAACGTGGAATTGTTCCATCAGCTCCAGACATTGCTGTTGTGTTGGCAGACTATATTCTTTCACTTATCAGCTCAGCAACTTTCTTGCCCGATTTGAGCATCCCGCCAAAGATTGGGCCCATTCTGGGCAAATTATAGGTGTCACATACTGCCATGCCTGCAACGTAAAGACCTGGAAAAACCTCGCCGGTTTTTTCCACCACACCCGCTTCGGATGCCTCCACGTTCATGAAATACTCCTGCAGGTCCTTCGGAAAAAGTTCCGGCTTTCTTTTCTTTAACATGCTGACCAGTTCAGCCGGGTGACCGGTCGCATCAACTGTATACTTGGCACAAATGCAAAATGGGTCCACGTGCAAGCCGAGCGCTCGGGCACTGGCACTATTTACGACGACACCTTTAACGGTCTCTTTTTTCAGAACAATATCTTCGGCCTCCAGTAGATTGAATATTTCGGCTCCTGCTTTTTTGGCCTGATAAGCCAGAGCGGTGGCAAACTCTATCGCATCGGCTATGTATAATCCCGACTGCTTTTTTGTCGTCACGCCGATTTCATCCAGGATTTCTTTGTCTTCAAAAGTAACCACATTGTAACCTGCGGCCCCGCCCCAGATTCCGCCACCTATAGAGAGCTTCTTTTCGATGATGGTCGTCTTGACCTTTGCTTTGGATAGATAATAGCCAGCCGCAAGGCCCGCCGGGCCTGCACCGACTATAACCACATCGTTTTCAAGATGCTCCGTGAGTCTTTTGCTATACTGTTCGATAATTACTCGAGAAATATCGGTCTCTATCATTTTTGCTTCCCTTCTGAACCACAGATTTCACTGATCTATATTTTTGTATTAAACCACAGATTACACTGGTTTTCCCTTATTATCATTTTCTGTTCCCTCGCCTTCGCTCGGGATAGGGTTAACCTGTGGTTGATTATTTTTTATCTCTGTGTCCTCTGTGGCAAAAATAAAAAGGCGCTCCTGCAAAAAAGTGCCCATAATTACTATTACGTGCCTTCTTTCGCAGGCATTATCGCGATCAGGTTTAAGGATGCAAGATAATCCCTTTGTCATTGCCGCCCTTTTTTGCAGAGAATCTGGCGTTCGTTTTAGCCCCCTGAAAATTGGCTTTGATTGGCTTCGTTTTCACCAAGTGTCCAATGCGGTTTTATTCTCATAACCCCTTGTAGCAATGCAGCTTGCGTTCATTTGACCTTTTAACAAATTGGCTTTGTTTTTTAAAATCGTGATCTTTCATTCGGCATTCATTCGTCTTGTTTCGGATTTAGTATTTCGTGCTTAGGATTTCCGGCCCCAAGCCGGCGATTGGCTTTGTTTTGCATAATTTAGTGCAAAATGACCACGCGATTTTTAGCGTCAGCCACAGATTTCGCGGATTTCGCGGATTTGGTGAATGTTTTTACGAGATTTCTCATCTACCCATTTTCTCATCCACTCATCAACCTAAAACCCCTGTTTCTTCCTGATTGCCGGATTTTCTGATTCCCTGCACCCTGTTATCCTGGTTCCCTGGTTTCCCCATTTTGTCTTCTGTCTTCTGGTTTCTGATTTCCTGATGGCCCGATAACCTAACAACCGCTTGCTGACGCTCGCGTCTCTGTTGTCTGCCTTCTGTCATCTGTCTTCTGTTAGTATCACGATTCTGTTTAATTTAGTTATATATGTATCATACATCTTGCAGAGCTGGCCGTCAAGCAAATTCCCGGCAAAAGGGGGACAAGAAAAAGAGCCGCAGAGGACACAGTTGATCTCGGACACTGATTTATGCCGTAAGGCATCCCCAAGCGGACACGGATTCGCACTGTTTTGTGATGGCTCGGCCATCCCTGATCGGGACTGCTAATTTTCTTGCCGTCTTAATCAGTGGAATCTGTGTAATCCGTGGTTAAATCTCTGGTCACGGCGTTACTGCCCGGTCGTAGAACCTGTCCCTTCGACAAACTCAGGGCAAGCTCTGAGCGCAGTCGAATGGATACGGACATCGTCAATCAGGCCGGTCCAAAAACTGCCAGGCTCAAGATTCTTGCCAGCACCAATGTACAAGCCGCCGGTCGAGCCTGCCAGGCTGGCCTGCGTGCCTTTGGCTGCCTCGACGCCATCCACAAATAGAGTTCTGGTGGAACCGTCCCACGTCATCCCAACTCGATGCCACTGCCCGTCCGTAATCACTGCCTCTGAGAATAATGGCGTGCCAAACCGACCGGCAGCCTTCAATTCGGTCATTAGTTTGCCCTGTGATGTGCCGGCAGCTAGCCAATTCACTCCGCCTATTTGCGATATAATGACCTGCCCTGGCGCACCGCCTTTGACCCATGCAAAGACGCTGAACGACCCAACTGCGGGGTCCAAGATAAAGGGTGTACTAACATAATCATCTATCTCGTCAAACTCGAGCGAGCCATTAACCTTACCGCCTGCAGGCTGCCAGACAGGATTGCCATTGAGTATGCCATTTTTATCACCTACGCTGTCGTGGGCTATCGCCCCTTCTGTTTCATCCAACTTCCAGCGAGCTATGAGGCCAAATTCTTTAAGCCAATTTGCAGCTAAAACAACCACATCCTGTATATCTACAGTACCGTCGCCCAGAGGTGTAGGACCCATGTCAACTGATGATTCATTCTGGCCCCAGTACTGCGCCAAGATGGAAAAATCCTTTAGATCAACCTTTTTGTCGCCGTTGAAGTCAACAACCGGAATGATCGGCGCCTGCCAGTAATCCCATGTGGCGGGATCTTGGGTCGGCACGGTGCGGTAGTAGAACGTGCGGCCATCCGATGAGATCCGCGGTAAATCTTCTAGAGAGCTGTTCACCTTCGGCCCAAGATTCACCGGCGATTGCCAAGGAGCGGAGAGGTTCGTGCGCCTTGTCATCCACATGTCCCAGGGATCGTACCCACCTGCTCTATTATCAGGGCAGAAGAAAAGTACAAGACCGTCCGGTGAAAGACAGGGCCAACTCTCGTAGTCTGCGCTGTTCACCACCGGGCCTACATTTACGGGCTGCTCCCAGGGCTCATTTGTTGTCGCTCGTCTTGTCACCCAAATATCCGAGTTGCCATATCCGCCGGGCCTCCACGAGTAAAAGTAGAGTTCCAGGCCGTCCGGCGATATCCACGGGCCAACATCGCCATAAGAGCTATTTACTTTGGGGCCAACGTTGACAGGCGGTCCCCAAGCCTCGTGTGTGCCCGCTCTTGTTGTGACGTATAGATCATAGCTGCCGTATCCGCCGGGGCGGTTTGAGTGGAAATAGAGGGTAAGCCCGTCGGCGGAGATGGAGGGCCCGCTGTCATCATATGGACTTGGAGTATTAACGCTAGGCCCGATGTCTTTCGGTGGACCCCAATCCTCATCTTTCGACGCGCGTCTCAGGACACGTAAGTCGTTATCATGGCCAGACCCGGAGATGATGTACATCTCGAGACCGTCATAGGAGAAAGAACTGATAGCGTCATGCGCAGGGTCGATGACCAGGATGACCGTCCTAAGATTCACCGGCGTGCCGAACGCAAAGTCGGCGTTCGCGGGAGGCGCATCCAGGCCTGGCAAAAGACAGAATCCAAATAGCGACGATAAGAACGTGGGAATCTTAAACGATTTCATGTTACATCTTCCTTTCTGCGCGTTTGGGCAAAATAATATTAAAAAACCGTAGAGGTGTCATTGCGAACGAAGTGAAGCAATCTAAAACGTAACGTATGAGCTTGCCGCGCTCGGCTGCGCCTCACTCGCAATGACAAGAGGAAGCACTTTCATCTTACATCATCCTTTCCGCCCTGAGAACAATAAATAAGGCTAATGAAAAAACGGATTGATACCCTGCGACTGAACCAAATTGAGCAGTGCGAAACGCCAGCGGTGCGCTGGGCTGGCAAACGCCAGCAGGAGTAACATGATTTCGGAACCATTAAACCGTTTCATTTGATGCCTTCCTTTCTGCCTTTTTGTCATTCCGACCGAAGTCCCGACAGAAGTCGGGACGCAGCGGAGGAATCTGGCTGCAATATAGAGCAAGCACCGTGCGTGGCCAGATGTCTCGACTGCGCTCGACATGACACCAGCGTAACCTGACTGCATGAGTTATCCTCCTCGATACTAAAGAAATTATATCCGCCGCTATCAGAAAATGTCAAAGCAATTGCTGGATTTTCGTGAATTTATCGGTCAAATCGAACCATTTGGATTGACAGGTTTGACGGGCAACTCTATCATATCAACAGAAACCACGATGCTGGAAGGATGTCGCAAGTTATGGCAAATAAAGGATTTACCCCGTTAGAAATGATAGTTTCTGATCGGGCACGTAATGGATCAAGTAAAAGATTTCTAACGGGGTTTACGCATCTACATCTGCACAGCCAGTATTCACTGTTAGATGGCGCGATAGTCTTCGATGAACTACTGAAACACTGCAAGAAGCTGGGGATGGACTCTGTGGCCGTTACCGATCACGGCAACTTGTTCGGTGCGATCGAGTTCTACACCAAAGCGATAGCCGCGCATATCAAGCCCATAATCGGCATCGAAGCATACGTCGCGCCGGGCAGCCGATTCGACCGCACCAAAACTACCATCGCCGACGCCGCACATCATCTGATCCTGCTGGCAGAAGAAAACAGCGGCTATCAAAACCTATTGAAACTCGCGAGCGTTGGTTATACGGAGGGATTCTACTACCGCCCGCGGATAGACAAGGAAATCCTCGCAGAACTCAGCGAAGGTTTGCTGGCCACATCTGCCTGTCCGAAGGGCGAGATTGGCCTGGCACTTATAAACGGCGATGAAAAAGCGGCAAGAGCCGCTACAGAACAGTATCTGGCGATTTTCGGCCCTGATAGATTCTTCATCGAGATTCAGCGTCACGAAGGGGAGGATCCGAATATCTGCCAGGCTTTGATCGACCTTGCTAAAAAGATGGGGCTGGGGCTGGTCGCCACTAATGATGTGCACTTTCTGCAGGAAGATGACCACGAAGCGCACAACTGTCTTTGTTCCATAAGCACCGGCAAAAAGGCTGACGCTCCGGACAGAATGATTTATCCGCCGGATGTTTTCTTAAAAAGTCCTGAGCAAATGCGCCAGCTTTTTCCCCAGAGCACCGAGGCTTGTGACAACACATTGGCGATCACTAACCGGTGCAATGTCGAGCTTGACTTGAAAAAACGCCACGCCCCAAGATTCAGTCCTTCCGATGGCAGCACTGCAGAAGAATTCTTAACCAAATTGTGCTACGAAGGAGCACAAAAGCGATATGGCAAAATCACCGACCAGATAAAAAGCCGGCTCGACAGGGAGCTGGAGGTAATCGAGTCGAAGGGGTTTGCCAGCTATTTTCTGATTGTCTGGGATTTTTGCAAATATGCGCATGAAAATAATATCCCGATAGGGGCAAGAGGCAGCGGCGTGGGAACACTTGTAGGATACTGCCTGGGATTGTGCGATGTCGATCCGATCAGATACGACCTGCTATTCGAGCGGTTCATGGACCCCGAGCGCAACGAGATGCCTGACATTGACATCGATATTTGCCAGGCTCACCGAGGCGAAATCATCGATTATGTCCGGAGAAAATATGGCCATGTCGCGCAGATTATAACCTTCGGAACGATGAAGGCGCGGGCGGTTATCCGTGACATCTGCAGGGTGCTGGGCGTGCCTTTGGCTGAGGCGGACCGATTGGCAAAACTCGTGCCCTTCTCGCTGGATATGACGCTGGATAAAGCCTTACAAACCGAGCCGCAGCTAAAACAGGCCTATGAACAAAGCGAGCAGACCAGAAAAGTAATTAACATCTGCAAAAAACTCGAAGGCCTTGCCCGACATGCATCGGTTCACGCCGCTGGTGTCGTTATCGCCGATGAGCCTTTGACCAATTTTGTGCCGCTTTATAAAGCGCCGGGATCCGAGGACATCATAACCCAATTCGAAGGGCCAATGGTCGAGAAGGTGGGGCTTTTGAAAATGGACTTTCTGGGCCTAAAAACTCTCAGTGTTTTGGAGCGGGCCCGCCAACTGGTCAAAGAAACTCACGGGGTAGAAATCGACCTTGAAAAACTCGACCCTGCCGACCCGAAGGTTTTTGAGCTATTTTCAGCCGGCAAAACTAAGGGCGTCTTTCAGTTTGAATCCGCCGGTATGCAGAACATGTTAATCAGAATGAAGCCGGATAGAATCGAGGACCTGATAGCTGCCAACGCCCTATATCGGCCAGGCCCGATGATACTAATCCCAGAATACATCGAGCGAAAACACGGCGCAAAATGGCACCTGCCGCACCCAATTATGCACGAGATTTTGGACGAGACCTACGGGATTATGGTCTATCAAGAGCAGGTAATGCAAATCTGCAATCGGCTGGGCGATATACCGCTACGGGAGGCGTATGGGCTGATAAAAGCAATAAGCAAAAAGAAGGCCAAAACCATCGCCAAAGAAAGAGAGAGGTTTGTTGCCGGTTGTCTGGCCAAGGGCCTAAAAGCCGAACAGGCCCAGCAGATTTTCGAGCTTATTGAACGTTTCGCCGGCTACGGCTTCAATAAAAGTCACTCAACCCGCTACGCCTTCATCGCATACCAGACCGCCTATATGAAGGCCCATTGGCCGGTGGAGTTTATGGCGGCGCTACTTACCTTTGAAATCGACAATACCGATAAGGTGGTCGATTATATAAACGAATGTGCCGAAATGGACATTGAAGTCATGGCGCCGGATATCAACGAAAGCGGCGTGTATTTTACGCCGGTCTACAAAGAAAACGACGACCAGAAAAAGGCTGTCATCCGTTTTGGCCTGGCTGCGGTCAAAGGCGTCGGCGAAAAGGCAGTCGAACACATAATAAAGGTGCGCGGAAAAATTGGCCGATTCGAAAGCCTGTTCCACTTCTGCGAGAATATCGATCTAAGAGCCGCCAACAAACAGACTATCGAAGCTCTGATAAAAGCCGGGGCCTTCGACAGACTGGGCGGAAACCGTGCCCAGATGATGGCAGGAATGGAAAAAGCGATGGAAAGTGGTGCCAGCCTTCAGGCTGATAAACAAAATGGCCAGATGAGCTTCTTCGGGCAAATAGCCGGCGGCGATGATTATTCACAAAACCATAAGCGACTGCCGGATGTGCCGCCTTGGCCGGAGCCGCAAATGCTCGCCTACGAAAAGCAGGTGCTGGGCTTTTATGTCACCAGCAATCCGCTCAGCCATCACGCTGAAACGATAAACCTCTATTCGACACACAATAGCGCCCAGTTGGCTGATGCCGGCGAAGGCCAGCAGGTTGTGATCGGCGGAATGGTTGCCAAGATAAGGTACAACGTGACTAAGAGTGGGCGAAATGCCGGGGCAAAAATGGCCGTCTTTACACTGGAGGACCTGCAGGGACAGGCCGAAGTAGTGATGTTTCCGGATGCGCTGAATAAATACGGCAGGGCGCTAGTTCAGGACACAATCGTTTTTGTCAAGGGAAAGCTCGACCTGCGAAGGGAAAAACCCAATATCATCGCGGTGGAGCTGATAACGCTGGATGAGGTCAGAGAAAAATTAGCTGCCAAGGTCAAGATTCGACTGGATACTAAGGACGTCACCAAAGAGAAAGTTGCCATGATAAAGACAATTTGCCAGACTCACAAAGGCAAAAGTCCCGTTTACGTTGCGGTGCGAACCGATAAAGGCAGAGTTTACGCCGCCGCCGACAAAGAGCTTTCCGTCAACCCGGACGTAGATTTTTGCCGAAAGATGAAGCAACTTCTCGGCGAAGAAAACTTCCAACTGGCAAGATAAAGCCCCAAGAATATTTTGGTAAAAATCTATAACTACTCTTGAACATCTGCGGATTTATGCTATATTATATAATGCCTGTATGGGTGAACGTCGGCTTCACGCCGTGTGTTCAAGCGGCCTGTCCGGTTGAACCTAGCCCGCTACAGGCTTTATTTTTTGAGGCTCCAATGGGTTGGAGTCACTATACCATTCGCCATAGGGCTTATTTCTCGTATCGTCCAGGTCCATAATCAAGCGGTATCCGGGGGCAAGCAGGCGAAAGAATCTGTCCTCACCCCGCTCGAACAAACGCTGCAAAGCCCAGAGATAATAGTCTATTACTTGCAGGCCAGCGTGCTGTGACGGATATCCCGAAAATAGGACAGTCTCACTATGGGAACTAATTCCCGTTTTTCTCTCAAAGTTCAATTTCGCTCTCCTAATCGCCTCCTCCAGAGCGTGCTGGCGAACAGCTTTGCCTCGTCTGGCAAAGACTATGCGATTCTTTTCTGCCGTGTGCAGAGTTGTCTTGAAGAGCCTTTTGACCAGGTCGTCGTAAACGTCATTGGGAGAAATCTTCGACTGACGGAACTGCAACAAACGAGCGCTCATAACCAGATACTCTTTCCGCCTTATCGCAACCAAGACCTTGGCACCAAGGTGCGGCAAGACTTTGAAAACTTCCCGCCTCACCTCGGCAAGATCATCGTTGGCGTGGAAACAGAGAGCGGTCTTTTTCGCCTTCGGTTGCATGGAGGGGACGTCTTTGAAGTACGGGTCTGCGAGCAATTCCGCCCGGAGACCCTCGAGCTTCTGATGCGCCAACTGAGGATCAGGAAGGTAAGCCACTCCGACCATGAACACGCGGGATACCCCTTGCTTGCCAACAATTACATGTCCACGCTTGTTGAAAAGCGTCAGATCACCCGCTTCGTCCACATAGTAATTGCTTACCAGCCGCCTGTCTGGCATATAGCCCCTCAATAACATACACCTTGACGAATCTCTGAAATTGTATTATCTATAAGCCAACTATGGCTTGTCAACTAACGGCATGTTCTTCGGTCTTTCCAATAAAAGGAGCTGCGTGTCAATGCTGACGAAGATTTTTGCAGAAAGATGAAGCAACTTTTAGGCGAAGAAAATTTCCAACTGGCAAGGTAAGATTTTAGCCACAGATTTCACAGATTTGGAGAAAAGATCGTTATGTGGCTGCCAAAAGATGAAAGAATATTACTCGCCTTTTGTTGTACCAAGATTAATAGAGGAGAAGCGCCATTCAACATAGCACATCAGGAACTTGTACAAGAGTTGAACAGCAAGGGAATAAAAGCTGATAGGCAACTTGTTCACGAAACCCTTTTTAGGTTGCAAAATCGAAGTTTGCTCCGCTGGGGATCTGCTCTTGATGGCAATGGAGTGGGTATAACGTTCTACCAGCAAGGATATGATCTTGGGAGAAAATACCGTACTAAAAGAGGCAGATTTGAGCTTTGGTGCAAGGAGTATGTGTGGCTTATAATTTTCTTAACGATGGTTATTAGTACCTTGACGTTGCTCGTGACAATTTTGGCAATCGGAAGGAAAATAACTCTGTGAAGAGCACATTTTCAGCCACACTCGCTATTCTTGATGGGCCGGATGGCTGAGAAAGGTCGAAGGGCTTGAAACTGAAATGAATCTGATACCGGCGGATACAACTATTGAAGCAGCGCGAAAACAGTTTGAAATCTTGCGAAGATTAGGGCCGCAAGTGCGGGCAAAGATGGCGTTTCAGATGAGCGATAACCTTCGCAGCATCGTCGAATCAGGCGTAAGGTGTCGCCACCCAGATTACAGTGAACAAAAAATACAAAAAGAAGTTCTACGTCTAATGATCGGAGAAGCCTTATTCAAACAGGTCTATCCTCATGGCGAAGGGTAAATATGAAAAGCCAGGAAGACTTCTTAGAGGATTTGATTGAAAAATTAAACGAGCAAAATATCCCTTATATGGTTTCCGGCTCATTCTCAAGCAGCTTTCACGGTCAGCCCAGAGCAACGCGAGACGTTGATATTGTGATTGCTCCGACAGAAAAACAGCTCTTGGATTTTGTCAACTCCCTCGGAGAGGACTACTACGTTAGCCTTGAGGCTGTTCGACAAGCACTCGCTCATAAATCAACATTCAACGTAATTGACAATCAGTCCGGTTCGAAAGCTGATTTTATCATTCGTAAAGACAGGCCTTTCAGCCAGCAGGAGTTCAGGCGAAGGTGCACAGTTAAGATAAAACGGATAGATGTCTGGACAACCTCGCCCGAAGACACGATATTAAGCAAACTCGAATGGGCTAAGGATAGCCACTCAGAACAGCAATTTCGCGACGCTCTGGGCGTAGCTGTCGTTCAGTGGGAACGTCTCGACATGGATTACCTGCATAAGTGGGCTAAACAGTTACAGGTGGAAAGCTCTCTTAGGCAGATGTTGGAGCAAGCTAAGAAATTGTTACAATCAAGATAGGATATGCAACTTGAATTGCGAAAATCCCAAACATAAACTCTCAGGCAAATTCGTTGTACTTGATGGCCCCGATGGGCGTGGTCGATAAAGTAAGCCAGTAACCAGAGCAGAGCAATTGCAGAGACCTGGACGTTTTGCGGTAACCAATGCTTACCGAGCAAGAGAAACAATCACTGAAAAAGGAATTGGCAACCTGTCTGAAGGCTGAGCCGGAAGTCTTCCGGGTCGTTATATTCGGCTCATTCTTGACGTCTGACGACCCGCATGATCTGGATGTAGCCGTGTTTCAAGATAGCGACGAAAAATACCTTCCGCTGGCGATGAAATATCGCAGAAAAACACGCGATATTGCCCGCCAAATACCGTTGGATATCATCCCGCTGAAGGCCGACGCACAGGCTGGATTTTTCATGGACGAAATCCAGCAGGGGGAAGTCATATATGAAAGACCAGACTAAGAAGTGGTTGGAATACGCAGATGAAAACCTCCAGTCAGCCAAATTGCTGCTGGATGGTTAGAGCCAATCATGAAAACCAAGTTTTCAGGCAAATTCATTGTTCTTGATGGTCCAGATGGCTGCGGAAAAACCACGCAGGCAAGGCTTTTATCCAAATGGTTGCAAAAGCAAAAAGTACCAACAGTTACTTTCCGTGACCCCGGCGATACAGCTATCGGCGAAAAAATAAGACAAATTCTGCTCAGTCCTAAACACGCCGCGATGAGCACACCGGCGGAAGTTCTGCTCTATATGGCAGCAAGGGCGCAGCTCTGGCAGGAGAAAATCGCACCGGCACTTAACGAAAACAAATGTGTTGTACTCGACCGCTGGCTCTCCAGCACCTGCGCATATCAGGGTTACGCCGGCGGCTTCGAAATGGATAAAGTAATTAAAATCGCTAAGCTATGTCTGGAAAGGATTTGGCCTGACCTTACTATTATACTGGACGTTGATGCAAAAACAGGTTTGGCCAGACTGCACAGGCAATTCGACCGAATGGAACAAAAAGGCGATAGTTATCACGAAAAGGTCCGCCAGGGATTCCTGCAACTGGCCAAACAGCGTGACGACTTTATTGTGGTTGACGGTACCGGCGATATTGAAGCGGTCCATCGAAAAGTGGCACAAGTAGTTGAAGCATCCTTAGCCACAGATTTCACAGATTGCACTGAATCAAAATAGCTTTTCTACAAAAATGGTCGAATACAAACATAAGGAGTTAACCAGCGCCATTATTAACGCAGCTCATACTGTCCACAACAAGCTTGGCTACGGATTCTTGGAGAAAATATACCATAAGTCACTGTTCATAGAGCTAAGCAAAAGAGGCTACCATGTAGAGATTGAAAGGCCTATAAACATTCGCTATGACAATCAGCTTGTTGGCGAGTTTTTTGCCGACCTTTTGGTTGAAGATAAAGTCGTAGTTGAAGTCAAGGCTGTTGACAGGTATACGAACGTTTTCGAGGCGCAATTACTAAATTACTTAAAAGCAGCGGGACTTGAAGTAGGCTTGATAATCAATTTTGGTCCGTCCGTAGAGGTCAAACGTATGGTCTTATGACAAAAAAGTATATCTGAGAAATCTGTGTAATCTGTGGCTGATTCGTATGTCACTAAGACAAGTTTTCTGCCAAGATAAAGCAATCGGCACACTGCTAAGGGCCTTTGTCGCGGACAAGGTTCCACATGCTTATATCTTTGCCGGAGCCGAAGGGGTCGGCAAATTCAAGACTGCCCGCGAGTGGGCAAAGCTGCTGCTGTGCAAAAACCCGATTATCACCGCCGAGCACGCAGAGACCGCAGAGAAAAATTATAAAATAAACTCTGCGTGCTCCGCGGTCTCTGTGATAAAACCCGGCTTGGCCGATAGCTGCGGTGTCTGCCAGTCCTGCCGGCTATTCGAAGCCGGCTCACACCCGGACTTCCACCACGTCTACAAGGAATTGATAGAATTCACCAGGGATGGCATGAGCAAAAAAACTCCTGTGGAGTTGCCTATCGATGTCATTCGAGAGTTTCTAATTGAAAAAGTGTTCACCAAGCCGGCACTTTCGAAAAGAAAGGTTTTTATAATCAGCGAAGCTGAAAAGCTAAACGCCAACTCGCAGAACGCGCTTTTGAAGGTGCTGGAAGAGCCGCCCCAGTACTGCTGCATTATCCTTTTGTGCACCCGGATGGAGAAACTTCTGCCCACGACCAAATCAAGGTGCCAGGTCGCCCGGTTCGGCCCCGTTGCCGAAGACAGGATAATCCAAAAGCTAAAAGAAATGGGCCTTGAACAAGAACAAGCACAATACTTCACCCGCCTTTCGCAGGGCAGTTTGGGCACAGCTTGTCAATGGGCAGAACTTGAACTGGCGGGCGCGAACCTTTACCAGGCTAAGAAAGAGCTACTGCGTCAGTTAGCTAAATTCGAGCTTGCCGATGCTCTGGAGCTGGCCGAGCGATTCTTGCAGGACTCCAAGAATCTGGCCGCTGCCTGGAGCGAGCTTGACCCGGCCACCAGCAAGACCGACATCAACCGAAGAGCTCAAAAAACGCTCATCCAGATAATCATATCCGCGCTGCACGATGCGATGAAACTAAATGTGACCCCGGCCTCGCCAGCTTTTAACTTCGACCAGAAAGAGCAGATAGAAGAATTAGCCCGCCGCTTCGACCCGGAACAAGCTGCCGAAAAAATTGCCGACTGCTATAAGAGCCTGCGCTGGATCGAGGCTGCCGTCAACGAAAAGCTCGTTTTCGAGCAGATATTGTTAAACCTGGCCAGTTCTGATATAATCAAAATTGATGAGTAGTTCAGTTCAATGTGTCATTAGTTTGTAGGTTGTTTGGATGACAGAAATAACAGCAACAAAGCCCAAGCAGGCAAAAAGCAACAAATACATGTTGATCCGCTATGGCCGGATGAACAACCTGGGATTCTTCGAGCACAATGAAACCAGGATACCTAAAACCATCACCCGCGTGGTTGTGAAAACCGACAAAGGCCTGGAATTAGGCTACCTTGTAGGCCAACTAACCTGCTACAAAGAGGGACGGTTTAAGCTCAGCGATGAGCGAATAAAAAAGTATTTTGAAGATAGCAATATTGATTTTGCCTATGCACAGGCTGGCAAATTCGTCCGCTACGCAACGGCTGAGGACGTAAACGAAGAGCAACATCTGCAGAAAATCGCCAAAGAAGAAATAGATTGTTGCAAGCGCTTCGTCAAAGAAATGAATCTGCCCATGAAGATAGTTGACGCGGAGCACATATTTGGCGGTGAGCGGATCATCTTCTACTTCATGGCGGATGGCCGGGTAGATTTCCGAGAGTTGGTAAAAAGGCTCGCCCACGAATACCAGACAAGAATCGAGATGCGCCAGATCGGCTCACGAGACGAAGCCAAGCTCCTCGGCGACGTCGAAAGCTGTGGACAAGAATGCTGCTGCAGAAGATTTCTCAAAATGTTAAAGCCGGTCAATATGCGGATGGCCAAGATGCAAAAGGCAACCCTGGACCCTTCCAAAATCTCCGGCTATTGCGGAAGATTGAAATGCTGCCTGCGATACGAAGATCAAACCTACACCGAGCTTAAGAAACGTCTGCCCAGGAAAAATGCCAGAGTCAAGACAAAAGACGGCCAGGGCAAAGTCGTTGACACCCAGATATTAACCCAGCTCGTTGTGGTCGAGTACGACAATGGCGAAAAGGCCGCCATGCCCGTTGATGAGATCGAGATAATCCCTTCGGCTGAAATTGCAGGGGACACAGAAGACGATGCCACAGAGAACGGCCAGCAAGACGCCGAGCAATAGCCGGTGAGGAAAGGATATGCCTCGCAAGATCGTCGTAACGTCAGCTTTGCCTTACGCAAACGGCCCAATACACATAGGACACCTGGTCGAGTATCTACAAACCGATATCTGGGTGCGCTTTCAGAAGATGTGCGGCAACGAGTGCTTATACTTCTGCGCTGACGACACCCACGGCACGCCAATTATGATTAGTGCCCGCGCAGCCGGCATAGACCCTGAAAAGTTAATCGCGCAGATGCACAAGGAACACGTAGCGGATTTCGACAGCTTTTACGTGCAGTTCGATAATTACTACACCACGCATTCGCCGGAGAATAAATATCTTAGCGAGCTGATCTTCAATCGCCTGAATGAGGCTGGCTCAATTATCAAGCGAGACGTTGAACAGGCCTACTGTGAAAACTGCAAGATGTCACTGCCCGATAGATTTGTTCGCGGCACATGTCCGCGCTGCAAAGCACAGGACCAATACGGTGACTCCTGCGAAGTATGCAGCGCAACTTATGAGCCCGGCGAACTAATCAATCCATATTGCGCGACCTGCAGAGCACCGCCGGTTCTGAAAACTTCCGAGCACTACTTTTTCAAGGTGCGCGACTACGAACAGAGGCTGAGGCAGCTTATCGCCGGCGGCCATACCCAAAAATCGGTGGCTAACAAATTGGATGAATGGTTCAACATAGGCCTGAAAGATTGGGACATATCCCGCGATGGGCCATATTTTGGCTTCAAAATACCCGGCGAAGAAAACAAATATTTCTATGTCTGGCTGGATGCCCCCATCGGCTATATGGCCTCAGCCAAAAATTACTGCGATAAGAACGGCCTGGATTTCGAGCAACTCTGGAACGGCAAGCAGTACGAGCTATACCACTTCATCGGAAAAGACATTATGTACTTTCACGCGCTCTTTTGGCCGGCGATGCTGATGGGCGCGGGCTTCAAAACCGCCAACAAACTTCTTGTGCACGGATTCTTGACCGTCAACGGCGAAAAGATGAGCAAATCGCGCGGCACATTTATCAATGCCCAGACCTACTTAAAGTACCTGGACCCGGAGTTCCTGCGCTACTATTACGCCAGCAAACTGACCGACAGCATCGACGATTTAGACTTGAGCACGGAAGATTTCGTCAACAAAACCAATGCTGATTTGGTGGGCAAATTCGCAAACCTGGCTTCACGCTCCGGACCGATGCTGATAAGAAAATTGGATGCACGGCTTGGCCGACTGGACCAGCGCAGCACTGAGCTGATTAACAAGCTGACCGCGGAAAAACAAAATATTATACAGGACTACGAGAGTCTTAAATTTGCCGCGGTGGTACGGACGATTTCTGCCCTTGCCGACGAAGCAAACCGATACGTTGAGCAGAATCAGCCGTGGGCGACCGTGAAAACCGACCCGGAAAAAACACGGACTACACTGACCACCGTAATAAACGCGGTGCGAATTTTGACAATCTATCTAAAGCCGATCCTTCCTAAATATGCCGAAAAAGTGGAGAAATTTTTGAACGCCGGGCAACTGAAATTTGCGGACGTCGAAACACTGCTGGAGAATCACCAGATAAACGTTTTTGAGCGATTGTTTGAAAGGATTGATAAGGAGCAGGTAAGCGCGATGATAGAAGAAAGCAAAGAAACCCAAAGGGCCAAGCCAGATGCAGTCCGAGCACAGGCTGGCCCCAGCGCAGCGGGGTTCAAACCCGAATGCTCGATGGAAGATTTTGAAAAAATTGACCTGAGAATCGCTAAAGTATTAAAGGCAGAAAAGGTCGAAGGCGCCGACAAACTGCTGCGTCTGGAACTGGACGTAGGAGGCCCGCGAAAAACGTGTCTGGCCGCTATGGCCCAGGCGTATAGTCCGCAAGACCTGACCGATAGAACTGTAGTTTACTTTGCCAACCTCAAGCCCCGACAGATGAAGTTTGGGCTATCGGAAGGCATGATCCTGGCAGTCGGGATCGGCGGAAAAGACGTCCATATTCTCACCGCAGACCCCGGTGCAAAACCCGGACAAAAAGTCCTTTGACCAAGTATTAACCGCAGAGACCGCAAAGGCCGCTGAGAATAAAGACCAATATTTCAAGTCCATATTATCTCTGTGTTCTCAGCGTACTCTGCGGTAGAAAAAAAGATGAAAAAGAATCTGGAACACATCGCCAAAGAAGACGGCAGATATAGTGCCGCCGCAATCAGATTCGTCTACGAAGGGCTCGGCTATACCGCAAAAAGTGTCGCCAAAGAGCCCCGGCACGTCAGCGGCCAAATGCTTTGTAAAGGCCTGCAAAAGTTAGCTGTCGAAAAATGGGGCCGACTGGCGATGTTGGTGCTGAATACCTGGGGCGTCAAAATGACACGCGACTTCGGCGAGATTGTCTTCTTGATGATAAAGCACAAATGGATGAGTGCTCAGCCGACCGATTCAATCGACGATTTCAACGATGTTTACGACTTCAAGACCGTCTTTAAGGACGAATTTCAATTTTAGGTCAAATCGAGCATAAATGCCTGATCACATCTGCTCGATAAATGCTCGCTCTTGTACCCTACAAAGCCGTAGCTTTTGTACAAATTGATCGCTTCTTTCAAAACCGAGGCCGTTTCCAGAGTTACCTTCTTGAAGTGCAGTTTTCTTGCCTGTGAAAGGGCGTGTTCCAGCAGGAATTTGCCCCAGCCTTTGCCCCGGTACGAGCGATGCAGATACATCTTGCGAAGTTCGCAAGTCTCTTGGTCAATCGGATAAAGCCCGTAGGCACCGATTATTGAGCCGTCTTTTTCTTGGAGCACATAGAATGTGCCGCCGCGCTGGAAGTAAAAATGCTCGATGTCACTGAGGTCGGCGTCTGTCGCCTGCGGATCGGGCCTTAGATTATATTCGGCTAAGACGCTGTAAACCAGGCTGGCTACTTTCTCGCAATCTTTATTCCTTGCCGGCCTCAATCTCGGCCAGGAGTTTTCTTTCATGCTTTCTTCTTTCTGCGAAGCTGACCTGCTGGAAAACTTTTGGCGCGAATCACCGCTAAAATTTCATAAGGTAAAAAGAAAATCCCCCGAAAGTGGGGGATTTAGTTATTGCTTATCTTCAATTTTGAGCCTACGGGCTTTATTCGCCGTAGATTTCTTGGATACCAAGAGTATCACCGGTACCTAAGGTACGCTTGAAATCATCACCCGGCCAGGTGTAAGCATGCATCGTCAGCGCGCCGTCTTTGGGCGAGCGAAGGTCAGCAAGGACGAGCGTATGCCCGGCCTCGTGAGTCGCTATGTTCCATACGTCGAATTTATCCGAGGGAACAGATGTCGAGATGGACCAGAGTTCAGCAGCGTCAAAGATAATGTCACAGTCTACCAACTCTTTGGTATTCACATAGTACCAGAAGTAGGTGACGGCTATGATACCTCCGGGACCGTCTATTGTTCCCCAGGAGACAGTGTTCACCCAATCTAAGCCTGGGCCGACGGTATCGTCGCGACTGACTGTAGCGCTATAGGGTCCGGATTCTGCATCCCATGCGGCGAAACCCTTTCCAACTTCAGCGACCACGGCATCAAGGTCAGCGAAGCCGCTTGCTGTTGGATTCACCAAAACTGTTATGGAAGGATTAGCCCAGTGGTAACTTGGAGCCCAGCGGTAGCTATCGGTATCCTCACATTCATAGGGATACCACGGTGGGGATGAGAGTGGCCGGTTAACGAACATGCCCCTCTCTATCTCAGGCGGCGCTGCATTCGCTTGCCTTTTACCCTGGCCAGGGCCAGCCACCGCAAGTGTAAGTACAACCAGAGCAGCCATCAGAGCAAGCCCTATCGTTAGTGTCTTTTGGCCTTTCATTCTTCAACCTCCTTCCCAGAAAGCGTTCTTTGACTGTTGGTTCCTGACAGCTAACTTCCCAGCCATTACTTCCTTTCCAAAAAGGGCTGGCCGCCGTGGCCAGCCCTATTTAGATATCCGCGCTACGCGAAGGTCTGCATAGTTAGTTGACCATAAATGCAGCAGACCCGCTACCCGGGTCGTAGCCTGACTTTGAAGTATCCGACGTGATGTAAAAAGTGACCTTCCCGTCAGGCCGCTTGGCCTTCAAGCTGAGGACGGCAATGCCCTTACGCTTGCCTAACACTTCACCTCCATCAGGCTGTGTAAAGAACTTTCATCTCCAAATTGTCGAACATGCTCGGCGCGCAAAACTATGCGTACTTTACAAGCACCCCCTTGGATTCAGACCTAGAATCTTCAGGGTTATGGATTCGTTTGCGTGCCGGTGACAGCTTCTTCGGCATCCACTAGACCGTAGCCATAATACGGGTCCTGGCCAGGGTCTCCCAAATCATCGGCTGTTGCAAAAATATAACTCAGATCTCTACCCTTGGCAATCATTAGTGCCACGGTACCTGCCACGTGGGGAGCAGCCATACTTGTGCCATCAAGTGTCGTATAACTCCCACCTTTGTAGGTGGAATATATACTAACCCCAGGGGCAGCTAAATCTATCTCCGGTCCCCGGCTTGACCAGGTGGCGAGATTATCTGCCTGGTCAGTAGCAGAAACAGCTATTACCTCATCATATTTTGCTGGATAGATTACCCCTGCACCGGTATTACCTGCGGCAGCTACCTGAACGATCCCTGCTCCATCAACTGCGATAATCGCATCATGGAATGATTGAACATCACTTGATGTACCCAGGCTCATGTTTATTACTTGCATTCCGTTGTTGATACACCAGGTTAGACCCTCTATCACGTCAGACAAATAACCCGAACCTGTTCTACTTAAAACTTTAACCGCGTAAAGATCAGCTTTTGGCGCCACCCCAATTACACCGATATCATTATCTATCGCGGCAACTATCCCTGCCACATGGGTGCCGTGACCGTTATCATCGTCGCCAGTTTTAAGCGGGTTAATGCAATTTACCTGTCCTTTAATATTCGCCATAAGGTCCGGATGGTCCAAATCAATCCCTGTATCGACTATACCTACCTTTACTCCATCCCCGGTGCTGGTGGCCCAGGCCAGATCCGCGTCGATTCTGTTCACACCCCAAGGTAGCTGCTCAGCAGGCGGTGGCTGTGGTGGTTTCGGTCTGGCTAACCTACCCGCAGGTTGACCGATCGCCTTTATCACCACGTCGTCATCTATTCTTAAAACTTCCGCCCGTACGCGGACTGCCGCTTCTACCTTAGCTGGTAGGTAGACTGCCCAGGCATTGATGAGTGGCAAGGGTTTGATGGTCGTTCCACCAAACCGCTCCAGTAGTGCTTGCTGTGCAGGCTCGTTGACAAACAAGTAGTCAAACACAACTATTTTACGCGGAGCGCCCTGTTCAGGCTGGGCTATAATTGCAGAAACTGCCAGCCCAAATACAACTGCAACTAATAAAGATACAAAAACCAATCTTTTCATAAACTTTCGCATCTTACATACCTCCTTTCTTTCAATCAGAACATACTTCTAACCACTTTCATAAAGCTTGACTTATATTCTTATTTCTCAATACACAGATTTGTTTTTGTTTAACATAATATTTTACATGGAGTCTTATAGCAAAAGCAAGGAAATTTTGCCCAATTTGGCACATTTTTTGAGCTTTGCGTGGCAACGCACAATCAGGCCAAAAAACGCAGAATAATGTTCTTATAGTATTCAACCGCCTTTTCTACATCGGAAAGGTCGATATATTCGTCCGGCTTATGGCAAAGCTCGGACTTGCCCAGCCCAAAGATTACCACCGGTGCACCTAACGTTGCAAAATAGGGCCCATCTGTAGTAAAGCCGACCGCCTTAGTCTTATTGCGGCCTACCACTGAGCAAAAGTCTCGGACAAAATCGCAGCCATTATCCGTCTCCAAAGCCTGCACATCGCGTATGATAGAGACCTCGCCGACAAATTGAGAATTGCCTTTTCTTAACTTGGCAAGAATCCTCTGGAAATCGGCAACAATATCTTGATGCCTCTGCGTCGGAAGGGTCCGAATGTCAACGGCGATAGTGCACTTATCCGGCACAATGTTTATAGCCTGGCCGCCGGCAATTTTATTGATGCTCATAGAGCAGTTGCCAAGCAGCTCGTGCGGCTCGAAGGGAATCTTGTAATTTTCCAGCTCATCCAAGACAGACTTCATTGAGCTAATAGCGTTTACGCCCAGATGCGGCGTCGAGCCGTGAGCGGCTTTGCCTTCGGTGGTAACTTCAAGCCATAACAGTCCTCGATGCGCGGTGACCACCTCAAACTCCGTCGGCTCGGTTACGACTACGCCAGCTAACCCCGCCCTGAGCGAGGCCGAAGGGTGGCCAATTGCATCTCGATGGTCGACAAACCTTTTCGCTCCGCAGCTATCGGTCTCCTCGCCGGCAGCGCCAAAGAGTATTATATCGCCCTGCAACTGCGTGCCGGACTCAACAACCTGGCGGATCGCAGTAACGACTGCGGCGATACAGCCCTTCATATCCGCGGCTCCCCGCCCGTAGATTTTGCCATCTGTTTCCACCGCAGCAAATGGCGGATACGTCCACTGGGTTTCGCCCGGCCCGACAACATCGAGATGGCATACAAATAGGAGCGCCTTCCTACGCCTGGTTGAGTTGATACGGGCGATGACATTTGCCCTGGTTTGGTCCCAGGTCTCTATGCGAGATTCAATGCCGGACCTATTAAGCTCGGCTGCAATAATCTCAGCGGCAGCCAGCTCGCCTTTCTGGGCGGTTGTCTCTGCCTGGATAAGCCTTTGGAGGAACTGCTTCATAAAGCATAAGTGCGTATATACGTACGTATATACGTCCGCCGATGCATCTTGGCAAAATAAAATGCAGAAATTTTTTGTTGCAGACCAAGCTCCAGGATAAGATAATAACATAGTTCGAGGATTTTTGGGTCCGCGATAAGGAGCCTAAATGGGACCTGTATTGGATGGGTTGCTAAAACTTCAAAGTGTAGAAAATCGCCTGCGAGCCGCAAAGGCAAAACTTGCCCGATGTAGAAGAAGCGTTATCATCCAGGAAAATCAAGTCAGAAGTCTGCAAAATGCCCTCGAAGCTAAAAAAGAAGAGATTCAACTAACCAGAGTACAATGCGACCGCCTGGAATTGGAACTGAAGACCGCAGATGAGGAAATAACCAAGTTAAGGGCGGCACTAAATAACGCCAGAACAAATAAAGAATACGCCGCACTACTGAGCCAGCTCAACACCACTAAAGCCGACAATTCCAAAGTCGAGAGTCAAATCCTGGAATTGATGAAAGTCATGGAGGCCGACGAAGCTGAGTGCAAAAACATCCGCAGTCAGATAGAACAACAAAAGCAAAGGCTGGAACAGATCCGAGCAGAAGCCGACGTTTCAGCAAAAAAGTACGAGGCTGAAATCGAAGAAATCCAGGCTGAATGGGACCAGGTTGCGAAAAAGGTGCCGCATGGGCCTTTGGAGATTTTCAAGCGGGTTGCCGAAACTTACGATGGCCAGGCGGTGGCTGGAATCGAGCAGTCTGAGGGCAAAATAGCCAGCTATACCTGCGGCGGCTGTTTCATGGGCATCGCCGCCGAGTGTGTCAACTTGCTTATGACCAAGGACGATATAATCCGATGTCCAAACTGTACCAGAATACTTGTGCTAGGCGATGCTTCATAGAAATTCTAAGCACTAAATCCGAAATCCTAAACAAGTTCGAAATTCAAATGTACCAACTGTAAGACCTCTGTTTTGGTCGTTTCGATTTCGGTCATTTGATATTGTTTAGTATTTCGATATTCGCATTTAGGATTTTGCTGACGTCTGGCGGATGAATACTTAGGTCCTTCTCAACGGGGATAATAGACTTGCCAGATAAAATAATCGCTTTCGTGGACGGTGCCAGTAGAGGTAACCCCGGACCGGCTGCTGCTGCTTACCTCTTGAAAGATGCTGCTGGAAACACAGTTCAGGCAAAGGCATTCTTTCTTGGCCGGACCACAAACAATGTAGCTGAGTATACCGCCCTGGTAAGAGCTCTGGAAGCTGCCAAACAGCTTTACGCCGAGCAGATTACCGTATTCAGTGACAGTGAGCTGCTTGTCAAGCAAGTTAGCGGCGAGTATAAGGTAAAAAGCGAACAAATCAGACCTCTGTGCCGACAGGCGGTCGATCTACTGGCTGAATTTAAGAGCTGGAAGGTTCAGCACATTATGAGGGAGAAAAATAAGGAGACCGACAAACTCGTAAATCAGGCCTTGAATTTGGAGCGTGACGTTGAATGCGAGCCGGCGCAGGCAGGGCAAAATGAAAAGCCGATTCGCCTGGGCGTTTTGCTCAGCGGCGGCGGCAGGACATTGATGAATATCCTCGAACATATAAAGCAAGGCAAACTCCACGCCGAAGTGGCTGTAGTAATCAGTTCGCTTTCAAAGGTAGCCGGCGTTGAAAAAGCAAAAAATGCCGGACTGGACGTAAAAATCATCCGCACAAAAGATTACCCTGACATCCACGAATTTAGTAGGCGCATCGAGGAGGAACTGATCGCGGCAAAGGTTGACCTTGTTATCCAGGCCGGCTGGCTCTGTCTGTGGAAGATACCGGCGCGATACGAGAATCGCGTGATGAACATACATCCGGCACTACTGCCGAGCTTCGGCGGACAAGGAATGTGGGGACATCACGTCCACGAGGCGGTTCTTGCAGCAGACTGCAAGGTAAGCGGCTGCACCGTGCATTTCTGCACCAATGAATACGATAAAGGCCCAATAATCCTCCAGCGCACCTGCCAGGTCAAGGATGATGATACCGCTGACAGCCTCGCTGCCAGGGTCTTTGAGCAGGAATGTATTGCATATCCGCAAGCGATAAAATTGTTTGCCGAAGGCAAAATACTCGTCCAAAATGGAAAAGTAAAAATTGTGACACCCGAAAAATCCTAATATCTAAATTCTAAATCCTAAACAAATTCAAATGACCAAAATCCAAAACTTGTACCTGCGTAAGCAAGTATTCAAAACATTTTGAACATTTGAAATTCGAATTTTGATATTGTTTAGAATTTAGGATTTAGTGCTTAGAATTCCTATGAATAGGCGGCAAAAAGCGGTACTAATAGAGTCCATAGCTCTTATCGTGCTGACGAAGGAGCCACAAGAATTGTAAATTGGCAATTGAAAATCGACAATGGTCAATTGACCACTTCGCTTTTCTGCGGCTGTTTTACCTCAAGGCCCTCGAATTTCAGATTCTCTTCGTCCTGCACGTCGATCTTTATGAGGTTCTTACCTTTGAATCTGCCTGCCAGCACCGCCTCCGAAAGAGGGTCTTCTATATAGTGCTCGATGGCCCTTCGTAGGGGCCTAGCCCCAAATTCCGGATTGTAACCTTTGTCGATAAGAAATTCCTTAGCCCGCTCGCTTAGCTCCAGTTTCAAACCATGCTCGGTCAGCCGCTTGAACACCTTGACCAGCTCATAATCAACGATGGTCTGCAGGTCTTGCCTGGTTAGTGACTTGAACACTATTATATCATCAACACGGTTCAGGAACTCAGGCCTGAAGTGACGCTCCACCTCCTTCTGGAGGATTTCTTTCATCTTCTCATAATTAGCTTCGGGCGTCCTTTTGCCGAAACCAAAGCCAGCCTGATTCCTTATCAGCTCGGCACCGATGTTACTGGTCATGGTCAGAATAACGTTCTTAAAGTCGATGCTCCGTCCAAAGCTGTCGGTGAGTCTTCCCTCGTCCATAATCTGAAGAAGTATATTGTAGACGTCCGGATGAGCCTTTTCGATCTCATCCAGCAGCAGGACAGCGTAAGGTCTGCGCCTGATCCTTTCAGTCAACTGGCCGCCTTCTTCATAGCCGACATATCCGGGCGGGGCGCCGACCAGCCGGCTGACGTTATGCTTCTCCATAAACTCGCTCATATCCAGGCGGATAAGAGCGTTCCTATCGCTGAACATAAATTCCGCCAGCGCCTGAGCCAGCAGCGTCTTTCCCACGCCGCTGGGACCGAGGAATATGAAGCAGCCGGTAGGACGATTTGGGTCCTTCATGCCGCTTCTACTGCGCCGCACCGCTTTGGCTACCGCATTTATGGCCTCATCCTGTGAAACCACTATCTTATGCAGTTCGGCTTCCAGTTCCAGCAGCCTTTGCGTTTCCTTTTTCTCCAGTTTCGTAAGCGGCACGCCTGTCATGTTGCTGACCACCTCGGCGATGACCTCAGTATCCACCATACCTGTGGCCTCTTTATTCTCCTCGTACCACTTCCTCTGCAGTTGTGCCTTTTCATCCAAAAGCTGCTGGGCTTCGTCCCTTAACGCTGCTGCTCTTTCGTAGTCAGCATTTCTAACCGCCTCATCCTTCTCGCGCTGCAGTTGTTCAATCTTCTCCTCTATCTCGGTCAGGTCTGGTGGTAGCGTCATATTCTTAAGCCGGACTCTCGCCCCAGCTTCGTCGATTACATCTATCGCCTTATCCGGCAGACATCTGCCCGTGACATATCTGGTGGATAGCTCCACCGCCTGAAACAGCGCCTCGTCAGTAAACCGCACCCTATGGTGCGCCTCGTACCGGTCTTGAAGCCCTCGCAGTATTTCCAGGGTCTCATCTTTTGAAGGCGGGTCAACGATGATCGTCTGAAACCGCCTTTCGAGGGCGCCATCTTTCTCGACATACTTGCGGTACTCATCCAGCGTAGTCGCGCCAATGCACTGGACTTCGCCCCGGGCAAGAGCAGGTTTCAGTACGTTCGATGCATCTATTGCGCCTTCGGCTCCGCCTGCACCGACCAGCGTGTGAAGCTCGTCAACGAACAGGATGACATTAGCGGCTCGCTTGACCTCGTTAATTACCGCCTTTATTCGCTCCTCGAATTGCCCACGATATTTTGTCCCCGCCACCATCATGGCTAAATCCAGCACCACAATCCGCTTATCTTTTAATAGTTCCGGCACCTGCCTGTTGACTATTTGCTGGCTGAGACCCTCCACGATTGCGGTCTTGCCTACGCCTGCCTCGCCCAGCAGAACCGGATTGTTCTTGGTGCGTCTGCAAAGTATCTGTATCAGCCGCTCGATTTCCCTCTTTCTGCCGATGACAGGATCGAGTTGGCCGTCGGCGGCCAACTGTGTAAGGTCTCTGCCGAAGCTGTCCAGAGCCGGGGTCTTACTTTTTGGCCTTCGCGCGACCGCCGGACCCATCTTCATTCCCAGACCGCTGGGCCCGTCGTCCACGCCCGCACCCAGAAGATTCAGCACCTCCTGCCGCACATCTTCCAGCTTCAGGCCCAGATTCATCAGCACCTGAGCGGCTATTCCTTCGGTCTCTCGCAGCAGCCCCAACAAGATGTGCTCTGTGCCAACGTAATTGTGGTTAAGCGCTCGGGCTTCTTCGATTGCGTACTCGATAACCTTCTTGGCTCGCGGCGTCTGCGGCAGTTTGCCCATGGTGACCATGTCCGGCCCGCTCTTGACCAGCTTTTCAACCTCAAGCCGCAGCTTCTTAATGTCCACATCGAGGTTCTTTAGAACCGTAGCGCCGACACCGCTGCCTTCTTTAACCAAGCCCAAGAGGATGTGCTCGGTCCCTATATATTCATGGTTAAACCGCTGAGCCTCTTGATTAGCCAGCGCCATAACCTTGCGTGCACGATCTGTAAAACGCTCAAACATTCTTTACCTCAAAACATTGTCCGAATTGAAAGTCACAACTCATCTCTGCCTTCTCAGCACAGCCGCAAACGCGACAACTCGTAATGGCAGACACTAATATTATACTGCACTCGGCACTGCTCTGTCAAACCTCGTTTTTTGCTGAAAACAGCGCTCATTTACATATATGACTAACATGCAGTCGATGTTCGTTTTTTCGGACCAGACTTTTCTTCGGCTTGAGTTTTATCGACAAAATACCGCAGCGGCTTTCTGGGTGTTTGTGCTGTGCAGATGCAAAACGATTCAGATAGCTCTTTGAGTGATATTTCCGGCTGTTACTCAATGGGTAATCTTCCACAGACAATCATCTTTAAGATTTCCTCAGTGGGAAAGTCGTGTTGTTGAATATCGTTTAGTTAAGCGCCTTGATAACAAGGCCTTAAAATAATAAACAAACCGACAAATTTTTCAAATTTTCCCTTGCCGCCTTCAGTAAAAATTCTGTAATATATAAATTTAGCAAAAGCGAAAACTTTAATCCTTAATAAGAGGAGCTTAAAAATCCGCACAAAAATCCTTATACCTTTATTCTGTTTGGCCTCTTGTTTTGCTCTGTCAGGCACCTTGGGGGCAGCTAACAATAGCACTGCGCCTCTGGCAACCAGTTTGATGCCTCAACCCGATGCTAATACAATATTGTCTGTAGCGTTTTCCTCTCCCAGCCAGCGAATGGCTGTGTCGGCAGGCCCAGCAGAGGACCAAACCAGTCTATATGTCAACTCCCATAGTGCTCCGGCGAAGTTTAAGGTTTACTGGTCACCTGATACGGAATTTCACATGGTCGGGACCCTGGCGTGGTCTCCCGATGAAAGCGCCCTGGCATTTATAGGTATGTCTGGCAGTAGAACCACAAAACCAGGCGAAGCCTGGCTTTATATACTTGACCTCGCCAGTGGTGAAATTCGCAAGGTCCTGAAAATCATCGAAGAAAGACAGGGTAAACCGCACCTGCTGGTGAATGTTGTGAGCGGTCGAATGGCTCTGGCATGGTTTGGTAATAATAAGGTTTGTATGCTCACAACAGACAATTCTATTATAGCAGTTGACTGTGCCGATGGGCATATAGACACACTTATCCCTGCACAAGACTGTAATATATGGTGGCCGGTATCTGTATCACCTAACAAACTGCGATTTCTTAAACGAAGGCCGGCTGGCCAGGGTTTAGAGCTTGAGCCGTGTGAATTTGACGGCACGAAAGTCATCAGCTTTGGGATTATCCCAATAACCGCTCAAGCAACTTTATTTCCATGGCCATGGTTAAGTGCAGATGGAAAGTACGCATTCATTTATATGAAGGCAAAGCCCGCATCTGTTATGCCTGATAACGCAGCCATTTTTGACCTATCGCAATGGGCTTCAGTCAAAGAGATCCCGCTTACCGCAGAAAGCAGCTTGGAGAGCTATGGCTATACTCCAGTCACAGTACTGCAAGGAAAACAACTGGTTCTTATCGAAGAAGTGATAGATAAACGTTCGCTGCAATGCCGCTGCCGATTATGTACGGTTAAGCTTTAGCTTCATCCGCTTTACCAGGTACAGAAGTTCACCCTCTGGTAGGTGAAACAGGATAAATCCTCGAGTTTGAACCTAATCTTCGGCCTCTACGAAATTAGCGAATATAGTTTCTTCAGTTCTATCCTATGCGTCCAGCCAAGTAGACCTGATAAGGGAGAGACTTCTTCGAATAATAGGGGCAACCACCTATTTTTCAGGCTTGAAAGTGATTAGTTGTGGTGAATAGTTTCAAGAATCCGCAATTGCAGCCGATGTTCGTTTTTTTCGGACCGGCGATTTCTTCAGCTTGAATTTTATCGACAAAAACAAGGCTCATCTTTCCCGTCGGCTGGACAAAAAACACTCTCTCAACAGCAAAACCGCTCCATCCTGTCGGCAACATTCCGGCTGATAACTTATGAGTTCTCCGGTACTGGGGGCAGAGATGTTAACGGTTGACAGATAAATGTGCAAAAGCGGTGGACTTAGGTCCTTGGTGGGTAAAAAGCCGCCGGAACATGGCAAATACTGACTTTTTCGCCATGCGTTCGGTGCAAGACCTATCCGGCCTGTATGGATTTGAGCATGTGTATGGCGTGTTGTATATGTAATGCTTTCGCCTTAGCGGTCTTCTTGCTCAAGCAGTTTTCTGAGGTATTCGTTTTCGCGGCGGGTCGCTTCGAGGTCAAAAGCCTGATATTTTATGCAGACTCGCAGGTAATCCAGCAATTCGTGCAGAGTGTCAATGCTCTTGTCGAGCTTCTGTTGGTTGGCTCGCGCCTGCTCAGCAAGCTTAGCCAATTTGGTGCCCTGAGGATCAGCAGCCTCTCCAAATTCTTTGACCAACTCATTGAGCTTATCTTCAAGTCGTGCCTCGTCCATCACACCCTCCTGCCTTGTACAGCTTGCGTCCGATAAATCAAATTAGAGTTTGTACCCCCTTTTGGCCGGTTCTGCTGCAAAATCCATACCCGACACCGATAAAATGCACATTCTTCTCAGTTTAACTTGCCGCCGCCGCAAACGTTAAATCAGACAGTCAGGGTATATTAGGCATAATTTTTCTCAGTTCTTTCCCAAGCAAGCTTATTGTACCGATTGGAATTAGACGTTGGAAAAAATCAACACAGAGACTTTGCCTGGATTCCCAGGCTTTGTACAATGACCTTACTGAAAAGTAGTTAAGGGGAGTGTTGACTATTGTAAACACAAATGTTGACTGATGGCACCATTCTCAACACTCAATACTCGTTTCTCGATGCTCGCTGAGTATCAAGGATCAGCAAGCGTCTCCTACACCTTAGGATTCAGCAACCGGCCGATGAACAGAATGCTGCCGGAATGGTTGTCACGGATTAAGAACAAAAATGGATGGTCGGCTCGGAAAACTGGTGTCTGGCTGGGCCCAACAGATGTTAGCCGCATCGTTACCGCGGTGGCCGCTGCTGCTTCGGTGCCTTCCTCATTCACATCCACGTAAGCCTGATGGATAACCGCTGAAATGAAAAGGTCTCTGCTACCGGTTATCCCGGAAAAATCCGCCGCCTCTGGCGAAAACGCGTCCGCCATACCCATCGATTTGAGCACAGCAGCCAGACTGAACTGGCTGGTCATCTTAAATTTCGGCACTGAGACAATAACCTCACGCCTGTGCAGTTTGCCCACCCACTGCGAGAGATTCTCCAGGTTCAGCGTTTTCTCAAATTCAGGCAGACCATCAATTTGCTTGGGCAGCAGAATAATCATCGACAACTCATTGTCCACATACGGCAGTTCAAGAGCCTGAAAATCTTCAGCTTCCATATAGCCAAACTGGTCCGTCTGGTTCATCATTGCCGCATCGACCTTTTCGCCGGTCAATAAAGTAAATGGCGCTTGCCTGGTTCTATCCTTCTTGAAATGTCTGGCCCAGTTGCCCTTAAAATAAATGGCGTTTGTCAAAACCAGGCGGGTCATTGCATCCAGCACGCCCGGCTTGATCAACTCTTTGATTTTGTCTTTGGTCTTTTCTTCCACCCAGGTATTGATGGTCTTGCGTGCAGCTTCGGCTGCCCTTACAAAATCCACCTCAGCCAACTGTCCGCCATACTCGGTTTCTATGAGTTTCAGAAAATCACCAAGCAGTTTGTAGCCCTTTTGGCCCCACAAAGCGTTCGCTACTGCCAGCTCATAACCGCCCTTTTTCGCTCTTTCATTTAGAGCCTTTACAACTTCTCCGAAAGCGGAATGAAATTGCCCCGGCTGCAGGAGAGTCTCAGGCGGCACTTTTTCGCCGGCCACTATTGGAAAGTACAAAACTTTTGCCATCTGCGATTCGGTCTGGCCACGCGCTCCGGCGTAAGTCATCGCCAGTGCTGTCGAGATGCTGTAGGGCGAGAAGAACAGATTACCTTGCTCCTCGCCCAGCCTGGCAAAAAGCGCCAGCGCAAATTCATTATTGCCCTGTACCACAGTCTTCTTGTTGACTTCCGAACCAGCCATTTTTTGCTCTCCGGCGAAGCAGCCGGCAGCAACTATGACCACAATCGCCAGGATAGATGAACATTTGGTATCTATCATATAACGGTCCTCGGTTAGTTGGTAAACCAAAACGTAGTTCTATTTTAGTTGATTATACCATCAGTCCCGCATCAATTGCAAATGTAGTCGAACAGCTATTTTGGTCTGATTCACGACCACAGGCAGGATCTGTAATCCGCCCGTTGTCATTGCGCGGAGGCCGAAGGCCGACAAAGCAATCTCTGCCTTAGTCGCCGCACAAGATTGCCACGCCGTCAAACGACGGCGGGCTCGCAATGACAATCATCCTCTTTACCTACAAATAAGAAGTGTGCCCAGCTATCTTCCAGCCGGCGGATAGGTGACTGCGCCTCCAGCAATAACCGTGCCGAGCGTTAGTTTATGGTCACAAATCCTGCCCGGCTCAACAATATGAATGACTTCCACACCTTGAGCAACCAAGTAGTCGCTCAAAAGCCGCCGGTGGCACTTCCAATAGAACTTCTCCGCGCACATAATCGCGGTGCGGGACGTTGCAGCAGCGGCAAGAAGCTCGTCCACCGCCTTTTTGAACTCACTGATTGCCATGTAGTCTGCGTAGCTGCGAAAGCCCGGGCTTTCCAAACCCATGTTCGGCGAGTCCTCACCTTTGCCCTCGTGCCTGCGGCCTCCCAGCGATTCCAGCCAGACGTAATCGATGCTCTCCGCACTCAATAGCTTGCGCAACGTCTCACTGTTGAAATGTGGGAACTTGCGCGAGCTTGGATACCGCCGAACATCTGTCACGGCGCCAATTTCAAACTCTCTCAACAGAGACAAGAATTCCTCCGCTGAGCGGTTTGAATGCCCAACCGTGAAAACCTGCAAGGGCGTTGTACCAGAGCTCTTCATTGGCAGAACACATGTAGGGTGCGATATTTCGCACCATTTGCATATTCGGGCGTAATTGGTGCGGTTTCACCGCACCCTACCGCCATATTGCCCTGATAATTCACGATTTGAACCGGCTTATGGTGCCATCCCTGTTAGCCAGCTTTCTGCCAACACCGCAAGGTCGAGGAAGTTGACGCTGGCATCCTGGTTAATATCCGCTACTGAATACTTGCGTAGATACGGGTAAGTCTGATTCTCTCCGATACCCCAGACGTTGACAAAGTCCCAGCCGGCCTCCACGAACGTGCTGGCCATTCGCATCTCGGCCGTGGTCTTGCCCGTGCCGCCCGCACTTTTCGTCTGCCCGCTGGTCTGGATGTCCCAGAAACTCGTGGCGACGGTGCCATAGTAGTTTTTGCCCATGATGCCACCAATACTCAAGTTCCCGGCGCCGTCAAGGAAGAGGATGCACAGGTCAATCGTTCCCGATCGGCTGGAGTTGAAGCAGATGCGTTTACCATCGGCACTCGGCCTGGGCAAGGTCTGAGCCCAGAACATGTCGCCCGGCTTGCCGCGTCCGGCGGGGGCGAAATAAACGGTTCCCGTACGCGCCAGGTACTTGGTGGTTCCATCCAGCCGGATCAGCAGTATCTCGTCGAGCGGCGGCTCGTAGCCGGGCTGCTTGGATTGAGCTGCCACCCGAGGCCTTTCGGCCCTTCGGGCCGTTGCGGTTAAAGTCTCCATAGGACCGGCGGGTTGCCTGGTACGGTCGGCTGGTGCAGCGACCTGGGGAGTAACACGGGTCCTGCCCGGCGTATTCTCCGCCGGTAAGTTAGCTGCCGATGGAAAGAAGCCCGCCACGAACCAGTCGTTGACCTTGCTTGGCCACGACAGGTGCAGGTTATGAAAGTGGGCTTGCCGGCGCGGCACGCTGAAGAGGATCCGATCCCCACTGCCGTCGAGATTGACGACGTGGATCTCAAACGGCGTTTCCGGGGTGCCCCTGCCTCCGGTGGGCAGCTTGAAATAGGCCAGCTTGCCGTCGGGCGAGTAATCATAATGCCCGCCGCCACCAATGGAGTCGAACTTGTGCACAATCGTGCCCGTATCATCGTGAACCACAATCGCCTGTTCGGATGGGTCGGAGCCTCGGTACGCAGTGTCGATGTAGTTGCGGTAGCCGATGTAGTGTGGTTTGTCCCAACCGACGAAACAGCCTCGCGGAACACTGATCTTGAAGGTCTGCTCATCGCTCATGTCGGGCAGGTGGTAAGAGCAAAACGTGCCGTCGCTGGTAATGACCAGGATTCGGTCGCCGGTCTGGTTGCAGGAGGGACCGTTGGGCTTGAGTCCCAGCGGCGCAAACGATTTGAGTAGCTCGGCCTTGCCCTCCGCGACGCGGAAGCGGTATAGAACCGAGCCCTTCCAGGTGTACAGGATGTCCGGATTGTTGCGGTCCCAGCACAGCCGCCAATCATATTTCTCAATGGGGAACAATTCCTTCAGGAAGACCCCGTTGCCGTCGTAGAGACAGACGTGCCAGTTGTTCTGCTGCAGATCTGACTGGATGCCCAGCATCCGCGAGCCGTCGGCGTTCCAGGGATCGCGATAGTAATAGAAGTTGTGCTCGTGACCGTCGTCTTTTCGGAGCTGCCGAATCTTGGCGCCATAGGTCGGATCGGCATAGTCCACGATTTGGGCCGGGCCGACTTTCATGGGTGCGGCCGCCTTTTGCGCTGTGGACGGGGCAGCCCTCGCAGCATGTTCACTCACCGGGGCTTGCGCCACCGCCGTGCCTCTGCCCCCGCCATACTTGGCACAGGTCGGTATCGTGATAAGGCAAACTGCGATAAGTAAAGGAATTGTCCGCAGAATTCGTGAATTTGTCATCTCAGCCATTTTTGATCCTCCTTCCTTCATATCTTTACCAGATACAGATTATCAAGTCAATTAGAGGCAGACAGAATTAGCGAAGTATATGGATATTGCCCAATCGCACGTTCCTAAGACCTGTGGCCTTTGCGGCTTCAAGACAGCTTTCTGCCTGCTTCCAGGAGGTTGTTGGCAGATCTCTCATCAGAAAATTGCCATGAAAGCCAAGAAGTGCGTATGGTATGGTCGGCTCCAAATCGGCGATAAAAGAGGCAATGGCCTTAACCTCCTCAGCATCAATATAACCCGGAACAAGCAGTGTGCTGGCAACCAGTAGTGGCGGCTGTGACCTTTCTGAAATCCTCTGTGCAGCGTGAGCAAAGTTCTCCAGCGTGCGATGATTGCTGACACCACAAAGTGCAAGGTGCAGATTCTCATCCATAGCCTTCAAATCGAACTTTATGCAGCCGCCACTTTCCAGTGACACCTCTATCATTTCATCCAGCAATTGCGGACTCATCGAGCCGTTTGTTTCCCAGCATACACGCAAAATCTGCTCGTTCTTCTGCCTGCGTGCTAACTTCGTAGCCGCTATCGCGTGAGGCAACTGACATGTCGGATCACCGCCGAAAAAACAGATGCATGCGGTGCTCGATGTGACGCTGTCTGCAAGCTCCTCGGCAGTGCGGGTGTCACCACGTAGCGAGCGCTCTCGATAATGCCAGTTCTGGCAAAACAGGCAATTGAAAGTACACGCTTCGTAGAAAACCGCCAGGTTGAAGAAACCGTGTTCAGGCCCGTTCCGGTGTGCCCACCGCGGATAGCCGACACCACTACCAGCCGGGCACACCCAATCAGCTACACAATTCGTGGGCAGCGGGTCGTAGTACCACGAGACCGCAGCACCCTGAGCAGTACCGCCCACGAGGCGTCCGTTTTCATTCCTTCGCACGCCGCAATAGCCGCGTCCACCATCCTGAATCCTGCACTGGTTTTGGCACAGCCGACACTGCAAGCCATCAACTACAGATGGAGGCCGAGCAGGCAGACCGAACCTTTCCCGACTTCGGGCGTGAATTTCCTCAAGCTCAGCCAGGATATCTTCGTCGGCCTGGCGAATACACTCGGCACAAAACGCCAGCACTTCCGCTACATAATCTGAGGCCTTGCCACATTTTTTGCAGGTCGTCATAATTAGTTTATTATACGCCATACGGTAACCGTTCACAGCATTGAATGGGCGTTTTTATGTCATTGCGAGGCCTTTAGGCCGAAGCAATCTCATCCTTTCATAGCTCAGAGATTGCCGCGCTCGGCTTTGCCTCGCTCGCAATGACCAAAAATGGCCGGAATTAGATATATTACCCTGTGAACGGTTACCGCCATACGAAATCTGCCAACAGCAGAATCTATTCTGGATGGATCAGGGCTATGTTTGCAGACAGAAAAGATGCCGGGCAAAAGCTGGCCAGGGCATTGGAAAAATACAAAGCTGACAGGCCGCTGGTGTTAGCCATTCCGAAAGGCGGCGTTGAGGTAGGATATGAAGTTGCCAAATACCTCGGCTGCGAATTTTCGATATTGATAGCCCGAAAGCTGCCCTTTCCCGATAATCCAGAGGCGGGGTTCGGCGCGGTCGCCGAAGATGGCAGCACTTACATAATTGACTACGCAGCGCGCGGCTTGTCGCCCAGCACGATTGACCGCATACTAAAAGAGCAACGCCGAGAGATAAAAAGGCGGGTCGCTACGCTTAGAAAAGGCCAACCCCTGCCGCAAATCGCCGACAGAACTGTAATCTTGATTGACGATGGCATCGCGATGGGCTCTACAATCCACGCGGGCATATCTCTATGCAAGAACAAGAAGGCAAAAAAGATTGTGGTGGCTTCGCCGGTCGCTGGGCCATCCACCGCGGCAGAGCTGAGCAAGATTGTCGATGACGTGGTTATTCTGGAAAAACCTCTGTTTTTCCGGGCTGTGGCGGAAGTTTACGCCAACTGGTGCGACGTCTCTGACCAAGAAGTAATCCAGATACTCGAGAATCTTTGTTGACATTACCGTTTTCGAGGCTACTATAATGCTAAAATTGCTGTGCCAGCGATGGCATCAGGAGCACCAAAATGATAAGTCTTCGTTTTATCTGGCAATTCTTGCGGCACCCAACACAAGTAGGAACTCTCACACAAAGCTCCAGGACTCTGGCTGAGAAAATGGCTGAGCAGATAGACGGAAGCAGCGAAGTTATCGAATTCGGCGCAGGCACAGGCCCGGTGACGCAAGAAATCTTAAAGCGCTTGCCTAAAAACGGCCGGCTGACATGCTTTGAAATCAACCCGAAGTTTTGCAGAGACCTGGAAAGAATCAACGACCCCCGGCTGAAAGTTATTAATGACGATGCCGGAAACTGCGAACGATATGTTGACAACTTGGATTGTATTGTTTCAGGCTTACCTCTTGTCTGTTTTACAGAATCAAAACAACAAGAAATCCTCGCTATTACAAGTAAATCAAAAAAGTATATTCAATTGCAGTACACCCCGCTGCTGGGAAAGAAGATGAGGGCCTATTTTCCGCAGGTGGAGCTTAAATTTGTGCCCCAAAATCTTCCGCCTGCTTTCATTTATGTGTGCAAGAATCCGGCGAAATAATGCGAGCCCGCCGATTACCCAGCGCGAAATTTTCACGAGAAACTTGCAGCCGATAGTAGTATAATTACCCAAACCGGACATCTGTTTAGCCGTGGTCGGAACGACCACGGTTAACCTCTATGCTGCAATTACGGCACTCCGGGACTAGGAGACAGATTATGGCCAAGATAACCATACCTGCCAAGGTAAAGAAGCGGGACGGCACAATTGTCCGCTTTGACGAATCTAAGATTCAAAATGCCGTTGAAAGAGCCGCTCTGGAAGTCCTGGGCGAAAAACAAAAGGCTCAGACTATATCTCGACGCGTAACCAGCGTCGTTGTGGAGAAACTCGCCGAGCAGTACAAAGCCAAAATCCCCGATATTGAAAACATTCAGGATACGGTCGAGTCCGTCTTAATGAGCGAGGGCTACAACCACATCGCCAAAAGCTACATTTTGTATCGAGAAAATCGCAGCCAATTGCGTTTCGCCAAGTCCGCGCTGGGCTTAAAAGACGACCTGAAGCTACCGGTCAATACTATGGAGGTTCTTAAGAGAAGATACCTGCTGAGAGACGAAAACCGAAATATTATTGAAACGCCCAGCGAACTGTTCAGAAGAGTCGCAAATCACGTGGCCAAAGCCGAAGACAATTTTAAGTCCAGCTATAAAAAAGAGGATGTCGAAGAGAATTTCTACCAGATGATGCGGAATTTAGAGTTCATGCCCAACTCGCCGACCCTGATGAACGCCGGCACGTCGCTCGGGCAACTTTCGGCCTGCTTTGTGATTCCGGTTCAGGACTCCATCGAGGGAATATTTACGGCTCTGGGCCAGATGGCGCAGATACACCAGACCGGCGGAGGGACGGGCTTTAGCTTTTCCAATTTGAGGCCCAAAGGAGACATCGTTCATTCGACCAAGGGACAGGCATCGGGACCGGTGTCTTTCATGAGCATATTTAATAAGGCTACCGGCGTGATCGTCCAGGGCGGAAGAAGACGCGGTGCAAATATGGGCATCCTGCGGTGCGACCATCCCGACATCGTGGACTTCATAGAAGCAAAGACAGAGCCGGGCAGGTTCAGCAACTTTAATCTGTCGGTGGCCGTGACCGACAAATTTATGCGTGCGGTGAGAGAAAACAAAGAGTTCGACCTGGTCAATCCCCATACCGGCAAGACAGTCAAAAGGGTCAAGGCCAGAGCTTTGTTTGACCTGATAGTTAATGCCGCCTGGCGGACCGGCGACCCCGGCCTGGTATTTCTGGACCAGATAAACCGGCGGAATCCTACGCCACAGGCAGGCAAAATCGAGGCGACTAACCCATGCGGAGAACTTCCGCTGCTGCCCTATGAAAGCTGCAACCTGGGCTCAATAAACCTTGCCAAAATGGTTTCTCCGGAAATTCGAAATTCCCAACCTGGGGCCAGGCTGGATTGGCAAAAACTCAAAGAAACGGTCCGGTGGGCGGTCAGATTCCTGGATAACGTCGTTGAAGTTAACAACTATCCCCTGCCACAGATAAGAGATGCTACATTGGCAAACAGAAGAATCGGGCTGGGCGTGATGGGCTTTGCCGATGCGCTTATAATGCTGGGGCTGCCGTACAACTCGGACAAGGCAGTCAATTTTGCTGAAAAGCTGATGCGTTTTATCCACAAAGAATCGCTCGCCGCCTCGGCAGCCCTTGCCCGAGAAAGAGGGGTCTTTGCGAACTTTGCCCAATCGATTCACGCCAAGAACAATCTTAGGCTGCGCAACGCAACGGTGAACACGATAGCACCGACTGGCACGATCAGCATCATTGCCGGCTGTTCCAGCGGCATTGAGCCTTTATTTGCAATAAGCTTTGTTCGAAACGTGTTGTCGGGCACGAGACTCTTCGAAGTTAACCCAATGTTTGAGACCGCTGCCAAAAAGAGAAATTTCTATAGCAAAGAGCTTTTGGCCGAGATAGCCAAGCGCGGTTCTTTGCGCAACATAAAAGGTATTCCGCAAAACATAAAGAAGGTATTCATCACCGCGTTTGATGTGAATCCGCGCGAGCATGTCCAGATGCAGGCTGCTTTTCAGAAATACACAGATAATGCGGTTTCAAAAACGATTAATCTGCCTCACGATGCAACTGTGGAGGACGTCAGAGACATCTATTTGCTGGCCCACGAACTCAAATGCAAAGGCATTACCATATACAGGTATGGCTCCAAATCCGACCAGGTTTTATCTTTCAGCTATGGCGAAAAAGCCGAGGGGCCGGGCTTAGCGGAGACTCAGCCAAACATTGCCAGCGAACTTATTACAGCAGCGGCAGAATACTCCGGCGGGTGTGCCGTCGGTATGTGCGCATTTTAGAGCCATAAGCGTCGCCGTTCGGCTACGGTTCGGCGCTCCGCCGAGACGAGTGCCGGCGACAGCTAAACGGAATGTTTAGATGGGCACACTGAGAATCTTATCGAACAGTAGTCAAGCCTTCAGCAGCCGGATGGAGGCCGGCGAGTTGCTATCCCGCCAGTTGGAAAAATTCGGAATTCGGAAATCGAAAATCGAAAATCCCTTGGTGGTTCTGGGCATTCCGCGAGGCGGCGTAGTGGTAGCGCGGGAAATCGCCCACGCGTTGGCGGCCGACCTGGATATGGTCCTGGCACATAAATTGGGTGCGCCGGGAAATCCGGAGCTCGCCATCGGCGCGGTCTGCGAGGACGGAAAACTCTTCTTGGACGAGCAAATCAGTTCCTATATGGGCGCCGACGACAATTACATCAAGCAAGAGAAGGCTCGCCAATTGCAGGAGATCGCCCGCAGAGTCAAGCGCTATCGTAATGTGCTGCCGAAGCTCCCGCTGGCCGGCAGAATAGTAATCGTCACTGATGATGGTGTAGCTACCGGCGCAACTATGCAGGCGGCTTTGTGGGCGGTCAGACAGGAAGGCCCGGAGAAAATCGTGGCGGCCCTTCCGGTCGGGCCGGAAGATACGCTGGAAAGGCTGAGCCAGGACACCGACGAAACAATATGTCTGCAGGCACCACCATTTTTCTCGGCAATCAGCCAATTCTACTCGTACTTCAACCAGGTTGAGGATGAGGAGCTACTGGAAATCCTGCAACAAGAAAATGAAAGAAGAGGCGAGCGACATACTATTTAGCCCTGCAATTCATTGCAGGGTTCTATCTGACGTTTTATGCGGAGTGCATTAGTTATGCGAATTGATTCATATAGCTTTGGCGTTATGAAGGTTGACGGCAGAGAATACAGGCAGGACCTGATTATCTTTCCAGACAAAATCAGGTCGAACTGGTGGCGAAGAGAAGGACACAGCCTGGCTATCGAAGACCTGGGGGATATTATCGAGTTCAAGCCAGAGCTTCTGATTGTTGGTACGGGCGCTTCAGGAATGATGGAGATACCGGCTGCGACCAAACAGGCACTTCAAAATGCGGGCATACAAATCATAGTACAAAAGACCAGCCAGGCGTGCAACACCTTCAACCAGCAGGCAGAATGTGGCAAAAAAGTCGTCGGGGCGTTCCATCTTACCTGCTGAGCTTGTACTTGCCTTCTTTGACTTGGTGTGCGGGGCACACCTTATCCCTCGGCCTTGCTCGGGACAGGCTTCTTGGCTTTGCTCCCGCCATAATACGGATAGCCATCAAAAACGTCGCCCTTACCTAAAACACGAGGGTCTTTCGTTGTGGTCAGTTCAGCCATCAGCGCGGCGGCGAGCTTGGTTTTTACATCGGTATAGTCAGCCTGTTCTGCCACATTATGCAACTGGGCAGGGTCTTTGCGAAGATCATACAATTCCTCTTCGGGACGCTTACCGAAAGCAAGCTCAAACAGGCTTTTTACCTGCGGGTCATCGCGATTTTCGATCATATAGTCCTTAGATGGCGAGCCGTCGGTGTCACCATACTGGCCCGGCGGGTCACGAAAGCCGCTGGTGTCCGGGTCGCCAGCAGGCCAGCGGTCGGGCTTGAAGTTGCGAATATAAAGAAAATCATACGTGCGAATCGCCCGCATTGGATAGCCAAGGCCATCTTTGCGAACCCAGGCGTGGCGTTCTTTGCCTGTAAAAACTTTGTCGCGATTCGGGTCCACACGCCCGGACTTATCTGAAGTCAAAATATCCAGAAAGCTCCTGGCGGTCATATCGGCTGTGGGCTTTAGCCCCGCCGATTCCAGGAACGTAGGTGCCAAATCAGAAAGACTAATAAAGTCCTCTACGACCCGGCCGCCCTTGACTCTTTCCGGCCAGCACACGGCCAGCGGCACGTTTGTGCCCGGGTCGTACAGGTTGCTTTTGCCGCGAGGAAACGGCAGGCCGTTATCGCCCGACATCACCACCAGCGTATTATCCAACTCGCCGTTTTCTTCCAGAATCTTCAGCAACTGCCCGACTTCGCTATCGAACCGCTGAATTTCCCAGTAGTAGTCACATAGGTCCGTGCGGACGGTTTCGCAATCCGGCAGATGTGCCGGCACCTGGACGTCCTGGAGATTCATACCGCTATCCACGCCGCTGCGCCATTTATAAGGCCGATGCGGGTCATTACTGCCGAACCAGAAGCAAAACGGTTTGCCTTTGGGCCGGGCTTTCAGGAACGCTTCGAAGGTTTTGTACTGAGGCCCGGCCGGGTTGCGTGTGCGCCCACCCGGCTCGAACTGGCCAGGTCCCCATCCTTTGCGCGTATAGCCCACATGATAACCGGCCTGTTCCAGCAGGTCTGGATACACCGGGAATTTCGCCGGCAGCGTGCCCCAGAGGTTGCCGCCCTCTTCGAGCCGCCAGTGCCACTGCCCGGTCAAAATCGAGCCCCGCGACGGCGTACAGGAAGGGGCGGTGACAAAGGCGTTGGTAAATAGCACGCCCTGGCGAGCCACCCGGTCGAACGTGGGCGTTTTGACAACCTTGTCACCGGCGATGCTCGCGTAAGGCCAGCCCCAATCGTCCGCCAGGCAAAAAAGAATATTTGGCCGATCTTTGGGTCTCTCGGCTGCAAATAACTCAGCTATTTTCGGATACCCTGATAAAACCAAAGAAGCGGCACCGGCGCTTGCGCCTTTAAGAAACGCACGACGTGTTTTATGAAAGTCGCTCATTTATCTATCCTCCACTATCATTCATAGTTCGTCAGGTTCGGCTGTCGCCGTGCCTTGTGCTTCGCAGCGAGCCTACTCCGCCGAAGCGGCTGCGAAGGCCGGAAGCGCCGTTTCGCAGAGTAGCAGGCGACGGCCAAACAACTTCACCCCGTGAGATGATTCTTCGCTATCTCACGGGGTAAATCTGCAATTGAAGGATTTTGCCCGTCTTGTTGGTGACTTTGGCTGACTCACTTATTCGGATAGGCCAGACCCAGATTATCTTTTCGCGGTCGGCAACAATAAGTACCTTTCGCCGGATTTCGTGCGGCACTTTCGCGTCGGTCAGGAATTTGCCCACCCTTTTTTCAGCCGACAAACCTAATGGCCAAAATCTGTCGCCATCCTGTCGAAGGCGAATAGTTATCGGCAATTTTAGCTCATTCAGGTCAAACCATTCGACAAAACCGCTCTTTTTAGCTTTGAATGCTTCGAATTTCTCTTTTTCAACCTCAAAAATATTTGCCTCTATTAGACATCTGCCAAATTCTGTTCGCCCTGGAATTTCTATTTTTTGAACTTTAGCCTCAGCCTCTGTGGCCGAGGTACCCCCGCCCCAGGGGCGGGGGCTAAACGGTCGGGCAAAAATTAATCTCTCGGGGCCCCCGCGAAGCGGGAACCCTTGGCGCTCAATTACGAATCTGCCCGGTAATTCAATTTTTTTGCTGCTGACCCGCTGGGCTGCAAGCTGTAATATCTTTCCGTAGTGATGCTGCGTTAAATCTTTTTCGCCGCTTCCGATGGCAGCAAGACTCCGTCGAATCAGCTCAATTTTTACGGCTGGATGCTCCGGCAGAAAAGTCTCTAATCTAAGAGCCAGCCCGTCATCGGCGGAGCAAGCAAGTTCAGGCCATACCGCATCTGCGCGCCGACAGACCGCGTTATGGAGCCGGCGGGCGGATTGAGCCAAACGTGATAGTTGCTCTACAATCGAGCAGTCACAATCCTTTTGCAGGGCCGGAAGCAACCGATGCCGAATATAGTTTCGCCTGTATGTGCAGTCCACATTGGTATGGTCTACGCGCCAATTCAAATTGCGCTTTTGCAAATAATCAAGTATCTCACTTCGCGTGACACAAAGTAACGGCCTGACAAATCTAATTTTGTTCTCGAAGGAACGTTGCGGCCAGATACCGGCGAGGCCTCGAAAGCCTGTGCCGCGAGTAAGGCGCTGCAGAACCGTCTCTGCGTTGTCATTTTTCTGGTGTCCCGTGGCTATTGCGGTGCAGTTATTCGCTCTGGCGATATCAATTAAACTATCGAGCCGCAATTTCCGGGCGGCGGTCTCAATTGATAGTTTATTAGCACAGGCAAAACCGCGTACGTCCACACGCCTGGTAGCCACCGGAAATCCAAGTTCTGCCGCCTGGGCGACGACGAAATCCTCATCAAGGTCAGCATCGCCCTTTCTTAGCTGATGGTTTACATGCGCGCAGGCCAGCTCGGCACCGAAGACGCCCTGGCGTTTCAGTGCGCAGACTGCGTACATTAGCGCTATTGAATCGGCGCCCCCAGATACAGCCAACAGAATCTTGTCTGTCGAATCAAAAAGCCCGTTGATTTTGGCAAATTCAGCCACTTTTTTTTCGAGTTCCAACACGATTCACCCATAAAAAATGGGCCTGTTACGTTGCAGGCCCAGATTGTCCATCAAGAATTTGCCTGGATTGCTTGACGTCACTTGGTGCTTTCTTCGGTTTTGGTCAGCTCTTTAATCCGCCTTTCTGCAAACTCTATCCACTCGGCGTACTCGCGCTGCTCTTTGACGGCCTGCCGATAGAGCTCCAATGCTTCCGCTCTGCGGTACATATATTTATCCAGGATAAATGCCGCCTTAAACCTGGCAGGATAAGTCGTCTGCGGGTCCCATTGATAGGCTCTTTGGTAATAAAGCAGTGCTATGTTGTAGTCCTTGAAATATTCGTAGATTCTGCCGGCGTTGGCGGCGGCGTCGTCAATCTTGTCACTGGCAGGATGTCTGCTTACAACCTGATTGTATTTGTCCAATGCCAGACGCAGCTTCTGCTCATTCTTGCCAAAGGGCAGCAGCCCGGCTTCTTTTTCCTGCTGCACAGCCTCCTGGAAAAGCGTATCCGCTTCTGGAATCAGGGTGGTCGCTTTCAAATCTGGCGGCAGTACTTCAGCCTCAATAAAGTACTTATATTGCGGCATAGCGTTCAATGCGGACAATTCCTTTTTGGCCCAGTTAAGCTTGTCGTAGTTGCCAGTTCTGTTGTAATACTGTATCAGCAACTCCAGGCTCCGCCGATACGCTTGCCGGTGCACAGCCATCTGTTCAACCAAGTCCGCCTCGGTGGCCTCAGCAATATTAACCGGGCCAATAGAGCTGGTCGATGTACCGGGCAGAGCTGTCACGAGCTGACTCCTGCCCGTATTGCTCTGGCAGCCGATCAACATGCTCAATGAAACTATAAGTGCTGCGGTAAGAACTATCCTTGCCATAACGGCCTCCTTTCGCTTTCAAACCCAAGTCATAGGGGGGTTGCAAAAAATAATCCCTTGTCAATAGTCAATTATCAATCAAAAAGCCGGCCCGTCAAGAACAAACAGCCAAAAAATTGCAGAGGCTGAAAATTGCGGATTTCAATTGACACTATTGGCCTGCAACAGTACAATTAACATCAATAAATTCGGCCTGAATACTAAATGCGAACTTGTTGTGTTTAAGGAATAGTAAGATGACAGCCAAAGTAGCCAAGACCCTAATAGCGGTACTCATTCTGGCAACGGCGCTTCTGGCAGGAAACACGCTGGTCGGAGGCCGCGCAGACACCAAAGCTACCCAAGGCACCATCTGTTGCTGTTGCCAGGACGTGAAGATCAAAGCTTGCTCACTTGGCAGCAGCGAATCGTGCTGCCAGGCACAGACCTGTCCGGCTCCGTGTCCGGGGTGCTGCTGCGCGAATCCATGCTTGGCAAATCAAGATAACACGACATCCTGCTCGACAGAACAGCAAAAGCCATGCTGCGCTTCCAAATGAAAGGCGGATGGGGGACTTTCTTTTTATGTTGTCGCGGCTGATAACCCGGCAGAGCACTGACCCTCGGTTATGCCGAGGGTTTTCTTTTTCGCTTTTCTGCAATTTTTATGCCTCGTGCTTCAACTGATACATTCTTGCGGCCCAAGCCAAGGTGGGCTATACTATCACAGCATTATTCTGCGGTGCGTCACAAATAGGGATTTTGGCTCCGCACCGAATGTCTGGAACGGGCGAACAATGAAAGGAAAATAAAATGGAATGTGTTTACGCCGAACCGGAGCAATTCTTCGCCGCTTTAGGCCCAATTGTGGTAATAATCGTTGCGATCTTTCTGCTGGTAGTGTCCTTAGCCGTGCTGGCAATAACAGCCGTCGTCTATTGCAGAATATTTCACAAAGCCGGCTACTGCTGGGCACTGGGCCTGCTGATGCTGGTACCTGTTGCCTGCATTATTATGCCTTTCGTTCTTGCTTTCGGCCGTTGGCCGATCGAAAAAGAGCTTGAGCAACTCCGCCGCCAGCAAGTTTAGCCGGCCCCGCACTAATTGCCCATCAAATTCGAGGGCTGTTCGGGCCAGATCGGCAATTAGTGCGGGGTGGTGCCGGTAGACAATGAAGGATGGAGGATGGACGGGCGACTTCCAATAAAACAGCGATCCCAAACGAAAAAGAAAAGATGCCAAAGCGGTGGACAGCAGAAGAAATCCTGAACATTGTCAGGGCGTTTCAGCCGGCCTGCATCCTGACCGCCGCCGCAGAACTGGATATATTTAGCGTGCTGTGCAAAAGGCCGATGCCGGCGAAATCTTTGGCCAGCAAACTAAATAGTGACATCCGGGCGACAACCATCCTGCTTGATGCGCTGGCTGCTTTAGGTCTTCTGGCCAAGAAAGGCGACAACTACAGCGTTCCTGCGGAAGTAGCAGAAATACTGACTGAAACGGGGCCTAGCAATATCTTGCCTGCTTTGCGTCACATGGGAAATTATCTTCGCCGCTGGTCACAACTAGCGCGGGTGACACAGACGGGAAAACCTGCTGACCGCCAGCCGAGTATCCGCGGCGAAGCCGCCGACCTTGCTGCCTTTATCGGCGCTATGGACAACTTCTCCGCCCCCTTTGTTTGCCAGGTCATTGACTGTCTGGGGCCACTGACCTTCGGGCACTTGCTTGATATTGGAGGGGGGCCAGGCACATGGACAATCGCATTTTTGCGTGCGGCCCCAAAGCTCAGAGCGACACTTTTCGACCTGCCGGAGGTTATACCGTTGGCTAGGCAGCGCATCGCTGAGGCCGGACTAAGTGACCGGGTGAGCCTCGTACCAGGTGACTTTTATAATGATGACTTACCTGCCGGTGTGGATTTCGCCTGGCTTAGTTCGGTCGCACACCAAAACTCCAGGCAGCAGAACCGTGCCCTTTTTGCCAAGATTTATGCCGCTCTGCAGGATGACGGCGTTCTTGTTATACGCGATATAGTGATGGATGAATCCCGCACCGAGCCTGTAGCTGGAGCGCTATTTGCCGTTAATATGCTTGTTGGAACCGAATCCGGCGGCACATACACCTTCAAAGAATTTCAGCAAGACCTTATCGAGACCGGCTTTTCCCAAATAAGCCTTCTTTATAGAGACGAATTCACAAGCTCTATAATCCGGGCTATAAAGACGCGGACATAGAATTCTGCGCTAACTTTTTAGACCAGCGCCTTTTCAAAGTCGTGCACTTTGGGAGGTTTTTTGCCCTTGCCGGGGACGATTTTATGCCCTTCTGCCCTCAGACGTGTCGCTTGAGCCTCGACGCCGCCGGGATATTTTGGGTTAAGGCTGCCATCATCTTTGACTACACGCCAGTAGGGTGTTACCAATTTGCTGCCCTTGCGGCGGTCTTCCTCAGCCGCCTCGGAGATGATCCGCAGAAAAATACCGACGGTCAGCGGACACGTTGAATCTGCCCTATATTTTTGTGCCAGCTCCTTTCTAACTCTACAGCGCAATCTGTCACTGCTCAATGCTTGTAAGATATTATTATTAAAACAGTTGCGTCTGGTCACCAAATTCGAAATCCAAATATCGAAATCCGAAACAAATCCAAATGACAGAAATCCAAAACTTCTGCCCCGCACTAATTGCCGGTGTGGCGCGAGGGGGCCTCGAATTTGAACGGCAATTAGTGCTGGGCCGGGTATTTGACACCGCCTGGCAGGAACTCTTAAAACGTGTCTGCACTGCATCAAGGTTTTTGTTTTGAGAATTCGTATTTTGAAAATTCGATATTGTTTCGAATTTCGGATTTCGTGTTTAGGATTTTACCAAAGAAAAGACAACTTTTCGATATTACATTGCGCTGTAGTACTAAT